>Ga0208895_1000014_pt1 | contig 117977 bp, 121 predicted proteins | sample ETNtaG_10_FD_185765 | JGI IMG/M metagenome (GOLD analysis project Ga0208895, IMG submission 185765) | Marine microbial and viral communities from oxygen minimum zone, Eastern Pacific Ocean - ETNP201302SV82 (SPAdes) (version 2) | ecosystem: Environmental > Aquatic > Marine > Oceanic ... | reverse complement strand
CCATATCAATGATTAACTTGTCTAAGTCTGTACGTTGCTCAACACGGGCTGATTCAACCGAGTACGCAATACGTTCAACTGGGCTGAATGATGCATCAAGCAGCAATCGACCAATTGGACGCTCATCGTCATCAGAGGATAAACGACTAGATGCCGGCACATAACCACGACCACGCTCAACACGAATACGCATGCTGATCTCGCTGCTATCTGTCGTTAAATGACAAATAACGTGATCTGGATTAGCAATTGTTACATCGCCATCGTGCTGAATATCAGCCGCAGTCACAGGGCCTACACCAGATTTAGTCAGGGTCAGAAAAACTTCATCTTTGCCTTCTAACGTTACTGCTAAACCTTTTAGGTTTAGTAGTATTTCAATGATGTCTTCTTGTACGCCTTCTTTCGCGCTGTACTCATGCAATACACCGTCGATTTCAACTTCAGTTACTGCACATCCAGGCATAGATGATAACAGTATACGGCGTAAGGCATTACCCAGAGTATGGCCAAAGCCACGCTCTAGTGGTTCTAAAACTACTTTAGAACGCGTTGGGTTGATAGCGTCGATATCGACTAACCTTGGTTTTAGAAATTCTGTAACAGAACCCTGCATTTTATCCTCTCTTAACTCTTAACTTTACTTAGAGTAAAGTTCGACGATTAGTTGTTCATTAATGTCCGCAGACAGATCTGAACGCTCAGGTAGGCGCTTGAAGCTACCTTCCAATTTCTTACCGTCAACTTCAACCCAAGTCGGCTTTTCACGTTGCTCAGCCAACTCTAGAGCAGCGATGATACGTGCTTGTGTTTTAGACTTCTCACGGATTACTACAGTATCTTCTGGAGCAATTACGTATGAAGGAATGTTCACAACACGACCATTAACTAAAATCGCTTTGTGGCTTACTAACTGACGTGCTTCAGCGCGTGTGCTAGCAAAACCCATGCGATATACAACATTGTCTAAACGTTGCTCTAAAAGCTGTAACAAGTTTTCACCTGTATTACCTTTAAGGCGAGCAGCTTCTTTGTAGTAATTACGGAATTGCTTTTCTAATACACCGTAGATACGACGTACTTTTTGCTTTTCACGTAATTGTAAACCGTAATCAGATAAGCGACCTTTACGAGCGCCGTGCTGACCAGGTGCAGTCTCAAGTTTACACTTAGAGTCGATAGCTCTTACGCCGCTCTTAAGGAACAGGTCAGTACCTTCACGACGACTCAGCTTGAGCTTAGGGCCCAAATATCTTGCCATGTTATTTCTCCTAACCTATTGTTAAACGCGACGTTTCTTCGGTGGACGACAACCATTGTGTGGTATTGGCGTCACGTCAGTAATGTTGGTGATACGGTAACCAGCAGCATTCAAAGCACGTACAGCAGATTCACGACCTGGACCTGGACCTTTAATGAAAACTTCTAGATTTTTTAAACCGTATTCTTGAGCAGCAGTACCTGCACGCTCTGCAGCAACCTGAGCAGCAAATGGTGTAGATTTACGTGAACCACGGAAACCTGAACCACCGGCAGTAGCCCATGATAGTGCATTACCTTGACGGTCGGTAATTGTTACAATAGTGTTGTTGAAAGACGCATGAACATGAGCCATACCATCAGCAACTTGCTTTTTAACCTTTTTACGACGAATTGGTGTCTTAGCCATAATACTATCCCCTTATCGCTTAATAGGCTTACGAGGACCCTTACGGGTACGCGCGTTAGTCTTTGTTCTTTGACCACGTAGTGGTAAAGAGCGACGGTGACGTAGGCCACGGAAACAACCAAGGTCCATAAGGCGCTTGATATTTAGAGTAACTTCACGACGAAGGTCACCTTCTACAGTGTACTTGCCAACTGCATCACGCAGTACGTCAAGAGTTTCGTCTGAAAGTTCACCGATTTTTGTGGTCTCGGCGATACCAGTCGCTTCTAAGATAGCCTTAGAGCGAGTCTTACCTATGCCATAAATAGCTGTTAAACCAATAACTGCATGTTTATGATCAGGGACGTTAATGCCAGCGATACGGGCCACTAACACATCTCCTATATTTGAATTTGGTAATCAAAAGTTTGAAAAGCCCGTAAGGATACTCAAACGAAGACCAAATCACAACTAAAAACACAGGCCGAGAAATCTCAGCCTGCACGACTGTTTACTTAGCCTTGCCTTTGCTTATGCTTAGGCTCACTGCAAATTACGCGTACTACACCAGCACGTTTAATAACTTTACAGTTACGGCATATTTTCTTAACGGAAGCACGTACTTTCATTGCTCAACTCCGTAAACTGACCTTATCGGCCGTAGCCTTTAAGGTTCGCTTTTTTCAGCACAGAATCATACTGATGTGACATCAGGTGAGTCTGTACTTGTGCCATAAAGTCCATGATTACTACAACGATAATCAAAATTGATGTACCGCCGAAATAGAATGGCGTTTGCCATGCCATAGTCATGAATTCGGGCACCAGACAGATAAAGGTTATATACAAAGCACCTGCCAATGTCAGGCGTGTCATCACTTTATCAATGTATTTAGATGTCTGCTCACCTGGACGAATACCTGGGATAAATGCGCCAGATTTCTTCAGGTTGTCTGCTGTCTCACGCGGGTTAAAAACCAACGCTGTGTAGAAAAAGCAGAAGAAGATGATAGCTGCTGCTAGCACCATCGCATACAAAGGCTGACCTGGAGTCAACGTTGTTGCAATAGCTTGTAGCACATCAGCGACCGGACCTTCACCCTGGCCGAACCAGCTTGCAATTGTACCAGGGAACAGAATTATACTGCTAGCGAAGATTGGTGGAATAACACCCGCCATGTTTACTTTTAGTGGTAAATGCGTGCTTTGAGCAGCAAATACTTGACGACCTTGTTGGCGTTTAGCGTAGTTAACAACGATACGACGTTGTCCACGTTCGAAAAACACTACAAGATAAGTAACAGCGAATACTATAACCGCAACCATCAACAGTACAAAAACATTCAAATCACCTTGGCGCGCCATTTCGGCTGTCGAACCAATAGCAGACGGCAGGTTAGCTACAATACCAACAAATATAAGAACTGAGATACCGTTACCGATACCGCGTTCTGTTATTTGTTCGCCCAACCACATTAGGAACATAGTACCAGTTACTAAACTCACCACTGCGGTGAAATAGAAACCGAGACCCGGGTTAACAACTAACCCTTCCATCATGCCCGGTAAGCTAGTTGCAATACCGATTGATTGGATAGTAGCAAGCACAAGCGTGCCATAGCGTGTGTACTGGCTAATTTTTTTACGCCCTTGCTCACCTTCTTTCTTAAGCTCTATAAACGGAGGATACATATGCGTTAATAGTTGCGTAATAATCGAAGCCGAGATATACGGCATAATACCCAGTGCTAACACTGAAGCTCGCTCAAGCGCACCACCGCTAAACATGTTGAACATCTCAACAATGGTGCCCTTTTGTTGCTCGAAGAAATCGGCAAGTACAGCGGCGTCAATCCCAGGGATTGGCACAAATGAACCTAGACGGTAAATAATGATAGCACCTAAAACAAATAGTAATCGACGCTTCAATTCCGAAAGTCCACTTTGTGCACTTTGTGTATCTTGACCTGGTTTAGCCATTAGTACTTCCTTAGTCTTCTACCTTGCCTCCGGCAGCTTCAATAGCTTCGCGAGCACCTTTAGAAGCCTTAAGGCCTTTAACGGTAACAGCGCGTGAAACTTCGCCAGATTTAACAACTTTAACGAACAGAACGTTCTTTTTAACTAGACCAGCTGCTTGTAACGCGTTTAGGTCTACCACATCGCCTTCAACTTTAGCGATTTCAAAAAGGTTTACTTCTGCAGATACTAACGATTTGCGTGAAGTGAAACCAAATTTAGGTAGACGACGTTGCATAGGCATTTGACCGCCTTCAAAACCAACGCGTACTTTACCGCCAGAACGTGATTTTTGACCTTTGTGACCACGGCCACCAGTCTTACCAAGACCAGAACCGATACCACGACCAACACGTTTTGGAGCAGTTTTAGAACCTGCAGCAGGTGAAAGTGTATTCAAATGCATGAAATTAACCCTCTACCTTAACCATGTAAGAAACTCGGTTGATCATACCACGTACACATGCTGTGTCTTCTAACTCAACAGTGTGGTTGATACGACGTAAACCAAGACCGCGTAATGTAGCTTTATGCTTCGGTAAACGACCGATAGAGCTCTTTACTTGTGTTACTTTTACAGTTTTATTTGCCATGGTTACCCCAGAATTTCGTCTACGCGCAGACCACGTTTAGCAGCGATTGACTCAGGAGAATTCATGTTCTCTAGAGCTTGAATCGTTGCACGTACTACGTTGATCGGGTTGGTAGAACCGTAACATTTAGAAAGTACGTTCTGCACACCAGTAACTTCTAGTACTGCACGCATAGCACCACCTGCGATGATACCAGTACCTTCAGATGCTGGTTTCATGAACACTTGTGAGCCAGCATGACGTCCTTTAACAGGATGCTGTAATGTGTTGCCATTTAGGTCTACATTGATCATGTTGCGACGTGCTTTTTCCATTGCTTTTTGAATAGCAGCTGGAACTTCACGAGCTTTACCATAACCAAAACCTACTTTACCTGCGCCATCACCAACTACAGTTAGTGCAGTGAAGCTAAAGATACGACCACCTTTAACTACTTTAGACACACGGTTTACCGCGATTAGCTTTTCAGCTAAATCAGGCTGTTGTTGCTTTGCTTCTACGTTAGCCATTGTCTACTCCTAGAATTGCAAACCGGCTTCACGCGCAGCATCAGCTAGCGCCTTCACACGGCCGTGATATTTAAAGCCACTGCGATCAAAAGCAATCTTTTCGATGCCTTTGTCAGCCGCACGTTCTGCAACCGCTTTACCAACTGCTTGTGCAGCTGAAACGTTGCCTGTGCCTTTAACTGTTTCGCTAATAGCTTTCTCAACAGTAGAAGCAGCAGCCAGTACAGTACCCTCAGCATTAACTACTTGAGCGTAAATGTGACGTGGCGTGCGGTGGATAACAAGACGCGTTGTGCCTTGTTCAATATAATTTCTACGAGTGCGTTTAGCACGACGTAGACGAGCTGTTTTTTTATCCATCGTCTTACCTTACTTCTTCTTAGCCTCTTTACGGCGTACATTCTCATCTGAATAACGAACACCTTTACCTTTATAAGGCTCAGGTTTACGGTATGCACGAATGTTAGCAGCTGTTTGACCAACTAACTGCTTATCTACGCCCTTAACTAGAACTTCTGTTTGGCTTGGAGTTTCAATCGTAATTCCCTCAGGAACTTCGAAATTAACTGGGTGCGAGAAACCAAGTGTTAAGTCTAAAACTTTACCCTTAGCTGCAGCACGGTAACCAACACCTACTAACTGAAGTTTCTTCTCGTAACCTTCATGCGTACCAACAACCATGTTGTTGATTAGAGCGCGAGCAGTACCTGCTTGAGCCCATGCATTAGCTACGCCTTCACGAGGTAAAGTTGTAATAACGTTGTCGTTAACTTGTACTTCAACAGCGTTGTTGATAGTACGAGTAAGTTCACCGTTTTTGCCTTTAACTGTGATGTCCTGGCCTTTTAATGTAACTTCTACACCGGCAGGAACATTGATTGGTGCCTTTGCTATGCGAGACATAGTTCCCCTCCGATTAAGCTACAAAGCCAATGATTTCACCACCAACACCAGCACTACGTGCTGCGCGGTCTGTCATTAGGCCTTTAGAAGTTGATACGATAGCGATACCAAGACCACCCATTACCTTCGGTAATTCGTCACGTTTCTTATAGATACGTAGACCAGGGCGGCTAACACGCTGGATATTTTCAATTACAGCTTTGCCTTCGAAGTATTTCAACTCGATAGAAAGCTCAGGTTTCGCTTCGCTGTTTACAGCGAAATCTGCGATGTAACCTTCGTCTTTTAATACTTTAGCTACTGCTACTTTCAGCTTTGAAGTTGGCATCGTTACAGATACTTTCTTCGCTGATTGACCGTTACGGATACGTGTAAACAAATCCGCGATAGGATCTTGCAAGCTCATAGTCTTACTCCCGTGATACTATTACCAGCTAGCCTTTTTAAGGCCAGGAATTTCACCGCGCATAGCTGCTTCGCGAACTTTAATACGGCTCATGCCGAATTTGCGAAGGAAACCATGTGGGCGGCCCGTAATGTTACAACGATTACGTTGACGTGCAGGGCTAGAATCACGTGGTAAAGCTTGAAGCTTAAGTACCGCGTCCCAACGATCATCTTCAGATGCGTTAACATCGCTGATGATAGCTTTTAGTGCTGCACGCTTTTCAGCGTACTGAGCAACTAGTTTAGTGCGCTTTGCTTCGCGCGCTTTCATAGAATTCTTTGCCATAACCCTACCCTTATTTCTTGAATGGGAAGTTAAACGCTTCTAACAACGCACGGCCTTCCTCATCAGATTTCGCAGAAGTTGTGATTGTGATATCCATACCGCGTACACGGTCTACTTTATCGTAATCAATTTCTGGGAAGATGATTTGTTCACGTACGCCCATGCTGTAGTTACCACGTCCATCAAAAGACTTAGCACTCACACCACGGAAGTCACGGATACGTGGGATAGCGATTGATACCAAACGCTCAAAAAAGTCCCACATACGCTCGCCGCGTAAGGTTACTTTACAGCCTATTGGGTAGCCTTCACGCACTTTGAAGCCAGCAACAGATTTGCGTGCTTTAGTGATTAAAGGTTTCTGACCAGCGATAGCTTCTAGATCCGCAACAGCGTTATCTAAAATCTTCTTGTCAGCTAGGGCTTCGCCCACGCCCATATTTAATGTGATCTTTTCGATCTGAGGGACTTGCATGACAGAGCTGAAACCAAACTTCTCTTGAAGCTCAGCAACTACTTTGTCTTTATATACTTCATGCAGTTTCGCCATCATTCTACTCCAACTATTAGATAGTTTTACCAGTAGATTTAAAGATACGTAATTTCTTACCATCTTCAATCTTGAAACCTACACGATCTGCTTTACTCGTTTCCGAGTTGTAGATCGCAACGTTTGATACGTCGATAGACGCTTCTTTCTCAACAATGCCGCCAGCTTGGTTCAATTGTGGAACCGGCTTTTGGTGTTTCTTGATTAAGTTAATGCCTTCGACAAATACTCGACCAGACTCGGTAACAACTGAAAGCACTTTGCCGCGCTTACCTTTGTCTTTACCTGCTAGTACGATTACTTCGTCATCACGACGGATTTTTGCTGCCATGATAGACTCCTTACAGTACTTCTGGGGCTAGTGAAACAATTTTCATGAACTTATCATTACGAAGTTCACGAGTCACAGGGCCGAAGATACGAGTACCAATTGGCTGCAAGTTATCATTTAAGATAACAGCCGCATTGCTATCGAAACGGATCAGAGAACCGTCCGGACGACGAACGCCTTTTTTGGTACGCACAACTACCGCGTTTTTAACATCACCTTTCTTCACTTTACCGCGAGGAATAGCTTCTTTCACAGAAACTTTAATGATATCGCCAACTGCCGCATAGCGACGGTGTGAACCACCAAGGACTTTTATACACTGCACTTTGCGAGCGCCGCTGTTATCAGCAACTTCCAGCTGAGTTTGCATTTGGATCATGTTAATGACCTCCGGTGTAGTAATTACAACTTGCCTTAAATTTGTTTAAAATCAAGGCACTTCGATTAAATCCCACTCAAAAAACAACAGAGTTGTCTCTTAAGGGCGGGCAATTGTACCAGCATTGGCTAGTGAGTGGTAGGTTATTTTTTAATTAATTTAAGGGAAGGACAGATTAAAACTGAGTAAAAACCGCTATGTAGCTATTTTACAAGTGGTTATAAAACAATCAAGGCGCAAATAGCGCCTTAATTATTTATTTGTGGGGTTTAATAGTTAGCCAAATAAGCCTTTTAGTTTATCTTTGACTTTGTCCTTGGCTTTTTCTTTTGCTTTCTCTTTGGCGTCATCGAGTTTTTGTTTTGCTTCATCTTTAAGCGCGTTGCTTACATCTAGCTTAAAGCCAACGTCATGAAATGGGCCTTCTATACGCAGTGGGATTTTAAAGCCTGTACTATCATCTGTAGTGCCTTGCCCTTCAATCGAATCAACAATGCCGGTCACTAAGCGATAATCAACATTGGTTTTAGGCAAATCTACATCGCCCTCACCTGTAATACGAATAAGTGGGCTCATCAGCGATAGGTCGTTATTATGGCCCACGCCATTAGTAAAGTTAAAGCTACCGGTGAGCGCAGAAAAATCTGTTTGCTCTGATTCTTCAAAGCCTGTATCTAGCCCTTCACTCACAGCTCCAAGGTTACCCGTAATAAGCTCTTTGCCTTTGCGAACCATCTCAGCCACGTTTGCGCCTTTAACAGCACCATCGGCAAATTCAAAGCCAACCTTGCCATTTAATGCACTAATAAAGGTTTTTTGACTTTGCCCAGTTGTGGTTAAATTCCAATTTAATGACCCTTTACCCATAAGCTTATCAAAGCCAGCCGCATCAGTGAGTAACGGTTGTGCGTCTATGTCGGCTAAATCAAAATTTGTGCTTATTTTATACGGCGTTTGCTGCGCATTTATGTTGATAACCCCTTTACCAGTGCCCTCATATGCTTTAAAGCTATCTAAGCTTAATTTAGCAACGCTGTTGTTTAAATCGACTGTAAATTGATTAGCACCTAGCTCAATATCGTTAGCTTTTAAACCGCTTGAGCGAATAACTACATTAGCATTAAGTGCATTTAATGCGCTTAAATCAATTTTAGTATCGTCCCAAACAATCGGCTGCGCAGCTTTAGGTTCTTCGCTTTGCGGCGCTTGCTGCTTAGCGACTACCTCCGGTAAGTAGGGATTCAAATCAAGCATACCTAGGTCTATATTGGCATTAACCGCTAGTTTATTGCCTAAGTTTACTTCACTTTTTCCTTTAATCTCTAATTCATCTAGGGTAGCAATCAGCTCTTCTAAGTTAAACGTATCATCTATAAGATGCATTTTACCGTTTACACTAAACGCATTAAATGCATTTTCTTTAGCGTCTAAGTCTACCCCTTGCCAAGTTGCTAGCTCTTTAACAGAGTCGCCACTTAGCGCTAACTCGCCTTTTATATCTTTACCTTGGCGAGCAATACTGCCGTTAAAAGTAAGATCGACCAAGCGAGAGTCTACGCTTTGAGCAACCTCAAATGTCGCCCCTTCAATTGCCTTTGCCGGCGTATCCAGTTTTACATCAAGCTCAAAGCGCTCTTGCATATATGTAATGCCGCCTTTGATCTCTAGTGTCTTACGTAGTGAAGGAAGTAAAATAGCCAATTCCAAGTCACTAATTTGTTGTTTAGCGCCTGTTTGCCCATCTAGGTAAGTAAAGGTACCACCGTAAATAGCCACTTCACCTAACTCTATATCAAAGTTCTCTGGTAGTTTAACTGACTCGCCTGATTGAGTTTGCTCTTGCGGCTGCTCTGCTACAGCATCAAACAACTGCCAGTTAGCTTTACCGTTTTTATCAGTTTCTAATAAAATATTGGGCTCGTTAATAACAAACTTATCTAGTTTGAATTCGCCGCCAAATAACGATAACCATGGTATATGCACAGCTAATTGCTCCATACTTGCCATGTCGTCGCGCGAGCCTGTCTGCATGTTTGCAAAGTGCACATCGTTAAGCTCTAACTTTAATGCAGGAAATACACTAAGCGTTTTATCACCTTTAATAGTAAGTGTGCGCCCTGTTGTTTTTTCAACCTGCTCAGATACTTTATTAAAAATAGTATCGGTTGGGATTAAAAACGGAGCGGCAATAATTAACGCAATACAAAGTAAGAGTATTACACCAACAATTTTGAGTAAGGTCTTCATGATCATCCTTTCAAACGTGCAAATAATGTTCTTATCATAGCGAGTGTTAGCTTTAAAATCATTGTCGTTGTGATAAAAAAGCACTTTATTAAATATTACCGTCTTATCCTGAACCGCCCCTGAAACATTTTGATACCTTTAGGTTACAAAAAAATAGTGACACTGTGAAACCTATAGGTTACATAATGTAAATTTTAAAAGGAAATGAGTATGTCGAATCATGATATTAAAAATGAAGAAAAGTTTATGGGCCAAAATGCTTGGTTCTCATTATTCATGGGAGTCACTTTATTAATCATCAGTGTTTACCCACTGCTTACTCAAACATCAGCCCCACTATTGTTTTTTGGCACTGCTGCCTTTTTAGGTTCATTCTGTATGTTTGTGATCAGAGGCGGGTTTACATGGAAAATGAAATACCACCTTACCTACAAAGATGAGTACTTAAACACTATCGACACTATTGCCTATAAACATGTAGTTCTTGGTTTACTTTTTAGTATGGGTGGCGTGTATTTACTCTCAGATGATTTGGCTTTAGAAGTGTCTCACACCATGATGGCCTCGTTTTACCTTGCTGTAATGTGTTTAATATACGGCGTATCAATTCTTTGGCAAAGCAAAGATTAGGAGCAAAAGTGCAAAATCAAATTGCAAAATACCGTAAAGAAGCAGGCCTTTCGCAGCAAGAGTTAGCAGATCTAATTGCAGTTTCACGTAAAACTATAAGTACTGTGGAAACGGCAAGGTTTACTCCTTCGGTAATAATTGCGCTTAAAATAGCGAGGCACTTTAAAACTTCTGTTGAAAGCTTGTTTACGCTGCAAGAGCATGATTAAACCTCGGCAATCATGGTGCTTATATTAAGCATCATGATTGCATCCCTTGAATTGTTAGGTATGATGCACGGCCCTGTTGCTATTGGCGTATTTGCGCTAAAATAAAGCAGCTAAAAAATGTATCTACTCGGAGACTCTACAAGGCATGAAAAAACTGCTAATTTCACCGTCAAAAATGGCGCTAGGCGAACAAGAAAGTCAAATTTACCAAAACATCTTGAAGCAAGCTTCAGAACTAAGCCTAAACCTAATGGCCGTGAAAGTAGAAAACCACCCAGAGGATTTTTTAGGCTGGTGTTATGAGCTGCTAAGTGCAAGTAAAGACCGTATAAATTACGATTTACTAGAGCCACAGCAACTACCACTTTTAAAAAAGCTGCATGACCAGTTAACTTCTGCAATTAGCTTTTTACAGCTTAAAACACTACGTGTAGCACCTTGGCCTGTTATTAGTATGTTTGTAGAACAACACAAAGAACTTATTGCACTGGACGAACAGCTTCGCCTTACCACGTATTTGCACAGCATCCGTGAGCAAGCACTAAAAGATATGATCCCAGAGGATTTACTGGCATTTAGTGGTAAACACACTGCCACGCTCGACCCAAGCACCTATAACTTTGATGTTGAATGGTTCGCATCAACAAAAAGTGCAAAGGGTTTTCATCAAATGCTAGCCGACTTGCCTGGCGCGTTTGACGATGCACTTGCTAACATCCCGCTTGAAGGTGATGTGAGCGAAGCTGATTACCAACAGTTTGTTGTTGCTTATTTACTTGCCTTTAACGGTAGCGATGAAAAGCCAACCCTTGCTCCTGCTACACGTTTATTAGCAATGCGCCGCCCAGATGTGTTTACGCCAATTAGTAATAGCCGTCTTGATGCATTATGCGCAGCTTTAGGTATTACAAAATTAAACAATCGCGACTTTGAGCGCTACTGGCAAGATATAGTACAAAGCATTCATGCTATGTCGTGGTTTAAAATGGCTAATGGCAGCAATGAACTAGAAGAGCAACTAGTTAGTATAAAAGCGTTATTACCGTGCTTTTTTTACTATGCAGATGCCAGCACGGCCGACAACTCAAATTATATTAAGCTATTAAATAAACCTAAACGCAGCACAACAAGTGCGGGAAAACCACAGCGTAGAGGTAAAGAGTCAGCCGAAATACTTGTAGACCGTGCACTTGCAGCCGATGACATTCCCGAGCATATTCGTAGCAAACGCGACTCTATTATTAGCGAAGTACAAAAAGGCCGCGGAGTAAACGAAACAATTAGTCTTATGCGCACTATATTTGGCTAAATTTACCTAACCTAACTGTATTTTTCTGGTGCAGTTAGGTTAATTTATGCACCAGCAGTGTGCGTTTTTTAATTAACCACCTCAATCATCCCCTCTTCTAAAACTTCTCAACATATTGTTTTATAAAAGTAAAAAACCAGTTTTATAGAAATTATTTTAAGCTGGCACATACAGTGCAATTGCATTCCCAGTTAAACAATAAAACACCGCCAGTCAAAGGGTTGCCAATAAGAGAATAAAAACCTAGGCGATAAAAATCATATAACGGGAAATGGACATGCTAAAACTAAAAAAAACCATCGCAATTAGCGCAATAGCTTTATTAGGTGCTACATCTTTAACATCAACAGCCGTACATGCAGAAGTAACAGCAAACGCAGCGGCTACGTCTAACTACTTATGGCGTGGTCAAGAGCAAACTGGGGGCGATGCTGCTATTTCTGGCGGTATTGATTACGCTGACGAGTCAGGCTTTTATGTAGGTACTTGGGCATCAAATGCTTCATGGGCCGATGAAATGACTTACGAGCTTGATGTTTACGCGGGTTTTGGTGGCGATATTAACGACACATTTAGCTACGATGTAGGTTACATTTATTACGCTTACCCAGATGCAGCTTCTGAGGCAGATGCTGATTTCTCTGAAATTTACGGTAGCATCAGCGCAGAAGGTTTCACCTTTGGCGCTGCAATCCTTGCCACTTCAGCGGCAGATGGCGATGGCACCGACTTTGGCGATTCATTATACCTAAATGCCGATTACAGCTTTGCTGTTGGCAGCAATGGTACTGAGGTTGCGCTACACTTAGGTCACTACTCTGGCGACTTTATAGGTGATGATAATATTATTGATTACGGTATCTCTGTATCAAAAGATGGTTTTACTTTTGGCGTATCTGACACCGACATGGATGAGTCAGATGTTAAAGTTTACGTAGGCTACGCTGTAGACTTTACGCTTTAAAACAAAATGTGTTACTTGCTGCAACACTAAGGGCCTTTTGGCCCTTTTCTCGATTAGGGCACCTAAATACCCACAGCGCCTTTTAATTTTAGCGACTAAAGCACCTTACTATATAACCCACTTCAGTTAACCGCCGAGCTCCTCGCTGCTATTACCTCTTTTTACCAATATGCTAATTCGCTTTATTAAGCTTTATTGCACATTGGTATTAGCAATTCGCTAAAACAAAAAAGGCCGCATTAAATGCGGCCTTTCCGTTAATCGTTAAAACTTAGCTAGGTTGTTTTTACTGTCTTTATCTACAAGCTTAATGTATGGGTCTACCCCTGCGTACACTGGCTTTTCTTTTACTTTTAGCTCAATAGTATTAGTACCAGAGACTATTTGATGCTTTTGCGAGTAAATCACAAAGTCTTCAGCGAGAAGGTTTTCAGGATCATCGCTAAATAATGCAATATCAATTAGCTCATCGAGTGGCTGCTCGGTTTCTTCACCTTGTCCATCGGCATGCTGCTTAGTTGCTTCAACGCTCAGTGTTACTGTATAAAAACCTTCGCTATCAACATCATCTGTAACCGACACTGCTTCCATTTCAAGCTCATAAAGCGTTATATATTTAAACTGATCATCAATAAAACGTTGTTCAGCTTGTGTTGCATCTCGCTTTAAATAACTAAGTAAATCAAGTGTGGTTGGGTATGGCGTTGCTTGGTATTTAAACTCATTCAAAAATGCTTTAAGTGCGGCATTTAAGCGTTCTTCACCTAATCGGTCATACAAAGCCATCATCGCAACCGAGCCTTTATTGTAATGAAGATATTGTTGAGACTGCGTTTTATACAGCGGCATTTCTTCAAAGGCTTCGCCTGTGCGGCCCATTAAGTATCTATCTAACTCGTACTTTAAGAACTTACGAAGCTTCTCGGCGCCAAAGCGTTTTTTTAGCACCATAAGCGCACTGTATTGGGAGAGCGATTCAGAAATAACGGCACTGCCCTCTACATTAGCCCCAGATACTTGATGCCCCCACCATTGGTGTGCAACTTCATGTGCGGTTACATAGTAAGGTAGGTCAACTTTACTCTCATCTCTTAAGTCTGTAATAAAGCCAATACTTTCTGAGTAAGGTACCGTATTGGCAAAACTTTGCGCAAACGAGCGATACTTAGGAAATTCGATAATACGTAACTGCTTATGCTGATATGGCCCAAAGGCTTGCGTGTAGTAATCTATTGAGTCTTGTACCGACTCAATCATACGGTCAACATTCCATGCATGATCTTTGTGGTAGTACACCTCAATATTTACACCGTTATGTTCAACCTTTTTGCTTTCAAGCTCCGCCGAAAGAACAGAATAAAAGTTTATAATTGGAGCATCCATTTTATAAACAAAAGTACGTCGTCCGTCTTTTACACTTTCACTTTTTAAGTAACCAGGTGTAATAGCAAATTGTGACTCATCGGTGGTTACCGTTGCCTTGTAGTTTATAAATCCATTAGCAGGCCCAAACTCATTTTGCGTATAATAGCGGCTGTCTTCTAGTTTATGTGCACGTTCAAGCTCGGGTAAGTCGTGCTTACGGCGCTCATACTTATCCGCAATTTGAAAATACTTTTGATAACCAAAATTTGGGAATAATTCTCTATTATTTACAAATGTACCGTTATGCACGAGTTGAGTATCAGAGCCTCTATCAACAAAACCGTCGTGTTCACGAGAAACTGAAAGCTCACCTTCGCGTACTTCATTAGGCATTAGCGGTTGTTCAAACTCAAACCATACCATGCCAAAATCGGTTAAACGCTCAACTATTTTTCCGCCCGCCATTTTTACATCCCAGCTTTTAGATTGGCTAGGCTCGTTAATTAACACACGGGTTATTGGCTCGTTTGCGGTATTGGTAAACTTAATTTTAGCCACGGCGTTTAAAGCACGCTTTTTAGGATAAATATCAATGTGTAAATCAACATCAGTTATTATAGGCAGCGGTAAGTCTTTGTATTGTGAGAACTCTTGCTCATACCTTACTTGTAGCGCTTCGTTATCATCACTTGTTACAAACTCATTGATTACACGGGTGTTGTAATAAATGTTATAACCCGCGCCCACAAATACCAATAAACTTATAACGGCTGCAATCTGGCCTTTTAAAGACATGTTGTAACGCACTAAAGATAAACGCGTACGCAATGTTTGCGATGGACCACGGTGCCATAAAGCAAACCCTACAATAGCTAAAAACACACTCAATGCACCCCAATATAGGGTATACCAATGCGCGCCTTGTAAAAAATGCCCGTAACCGTTTATGTCTGAATACGGTACGCTGCTGCTTTGTGAAAAATGATACATATGATGCTCAAACCCGTAAGCACCCATTACCATTTGAGCAATGTAATATAGAATAAACAAACCCATACCTATGTATTTATTAGGGCTAATTATTTGTAAAAAGAACGCCAAAATAGCCATCATAATTAAAGGCAATAATGTAAGGTAACCCAACCTAAATAAGTACTGGCCAAGCTCTAAGTTAAATTGCCCCTTAAATAGTTGCACCGCAATGGTAAACATCATACCTACTAAATAAAGGCCACAAACCGCAGTGATTAGCGCAATAATTTTAGATACCCAAAACACACTGTTATGCACCGGGTAGCTGTCAACAATATCGCCCATACCACTGTGGCGTTCTCGCCAAACCAGCTCTGCGCTGTAATAAGCAATAATAATAAACATAAATATAGCGGAGGCGTTTTGAATAATGCCCACCATGTTTTGTGTGAGCGGCCAATCTGTTGTGCCATATGCGCCAATAGGCGCAAAAAGTGGTGCGAGTAACGTAATAATACTGACGCCCGCTAAAATCATAAAAGGAGCACTTAATATAACCTGCTTAAGCTCAAATAAGCTGCGCATTACTAATTGCGATTGCGTATTGACCCCTTTTGACTTGTAGTTTTTAGCGCTGCTAATAAGTGCTGCTTGTTTATTTTTTACAAACGTAGAGACAGCAAATTGCTTTTTCTGTTTTTTAGTGACTACGCGGTTAGCTAACTTTCCGAGGCCAAAAAACATCGCTAAACTTATTGCTACCCATAAAATACGGTTAATTAAAAAATCGCCCGAAAGCGTTAACACTTCAGTATTTTTATCACTTACAGTCCAGTAACGGGTTAAGTCAATTAATGAACCAGTGCCAAATGGGTCTGCGTAAACAACAATATTTCTAAACGCTAAATCGTCAAAATAGATACTCGCCAATTGGTAGCTTATATAGATCACCACGGCCGTTACATATACCGCCATTATGGTTTTAAAATAAACCGCCACACTATTAAAAATAGCACTGAGGACCAATAAGCTTGGCACTGCTAAATATAAGAAAGGCGCAGCGTAATATATAAACTTATTAGGGCCAACTAGCTCACTATCAAGCCAGCCAACCAACAAGCCAAACTGAGACCCCAAAAATACGCCTAGTGGCACGCTTAAAAACACGATAAGTACAACTAAGTAAGCACCAAAAAAACGCCCTGATTGATAAGCAAGCGGGTTAACGGGCTTACTAAACACCAGCTCATCCATTTTGGTCTCGCTGTTGCGAATCGCTGAGCTTGCAACAAAGTTAACCACTAAAAACATAGCAAGCGTACAAAAGGTAACCGTTAAAACCATAATGGTATAAGGCGAGTTCATATGAACATTAGCCCCACCTAGCGGAAACTTACTACTGGAGCTTATAAAAAACGCCATAAAAAAGAAGATTAATGAGGTCACATAAAACGAAGGCTGGCGCACAAAATAGCGCAGCTCAAACGCGAGCATATTAAAAAACATAGCGCCCCCTTATGCTACTTGGCTGTTACGATGATTAAGCAACGTAGAAAAATATACATCTTCTAGGTTTGCACTGCTGAGATCAAAACCTTCAGGGGCTTCATTGGCTAATACATGTAATATGGTTTGCCCTGCAAATAAGCGTTTTGAAATAACAGGCAGTTGCGGCTCAAGCTCTAGTGCTTCTTCTTGGCTCATGGCTTTACGCCAAATTTGGCCTTGGAGTTTATCGGTAAGGGCAATGGGGTTACCCTCTAATAATATTTTTCCGCCTGCCAGTACGGCCATGTTTGGGCAAAGCTCTGCCACATCTTCAACAATGTGGGTCGATAATATAACGACTTTTTGCTCGCCTAAGCTTACTAACAAGTTATGAAAACGATTTCGCTCTTCAGGGTCTAGGCCTGCTGTTGGTTCATCAACAATTAGTAAATCAGGGTCACCTAGTAAGGCTTGTGCAATACCAAAACGCTGGCGCATACCGCCCGAAAAGCCACTTACCGCTTTTGAGCGATGTTGATATAAATTAGTATGTGCAAGCAAGCCTTCTACCGACTCTTTACGCTCGCCTTTGTTATGAATGCCCTTTAAAACAGCCATATGGTCTAGCAAGTCGTAAGCACTTACGCGAGGGTATACACCAAAATCTTGCGGTAGATAACCTAAACGTTGGCGCAAAGCCTGTGGGTCTTTAAAAACATCAATACCATCAAAAGTAATTGAACCCGAATCGGCAGATTGCAACGTAGAAATAGTACGCATTAGTGATGATTTACCGGCGCCATTTGGCCCTAGCAGCCCAAACATTCCTTTTCCTATAGATAAATCAACACCTTGTAGTGCATGTACGCCATTATCGTAGGTTTTAGATAACCCTGTTATTGATAGCATTTTTACTTCCTTGAATTTTAAATAGTTTTTTTATTGCGCTTTTTATACCACATTAAAAAAAGGAACATAAGTTACACCACGGTTAATTTTGTAACAACAAATAAACACGATAGGTAATAATACTTGCCTCGCATTTATTCAGTCGGTATAAAAACCACACACACACTTTATAAGAAGCGTAAAGCCATGCAAAAACATCAAAGCCAACCACTAAACGACTTTATAGAATACCCTCACGATGAAATGCTAAAACGGGCAAACGAATTTTTACAAACCAGCCAGCGCCGCCATAGTATTCGCAGCTTTAGCGACCGACCTGTGCCTAAAAATATAATTGAAGCCTGTATTAAAGCAGCAGGTACCGCGCCAAGTGGAGCGAATCATCAGCCGTGGCATTTTGTAGCTATAAACAGTAGCGATGTAAAAAAACAAATAAGAGAGGCCGCTGAAAAACTAGAGCGCTCTTTTTATGAAGGCAGAGCAGGAGAAGAGTGGCTTGATGCGCTAAAACCATTAGGTACCGACGCCAATAAACCTTATTTAGAGCATGCGCCTTGGCTTATTGCAGTGTTTAGTCAAAAAAAAGGCGGTGTGAATACGGATGATAAAAACACCAATTATTATGTGCACGAATCAGTAGGGCTAGCTACTGGGTTTTTAATACAAGCCCTGCACCGCTGTGGCTTAGCTACGCTTACCCATACACCTAAACCAATGAGTTTTTTAACCGACATTTGTAAGCGCGACAAAGACAACGAACGTCCTTACATGTTACTTATTGCGGGCTACCCAAGTGACGATGCAACTGTACCTGCCCATGCACTTGATAAAAAGTCGCTTGATGAGATTGCCACTTTTATTTAAAGCAAATTACTCAGCGGTACTTTGCTTACAAAACCATTCGTATAGTAACGTAATAATCGACTCGACCTTTGGGTCGATTAACGAATAATAAATTGTGTGTCCCTCACGGCGAGTTGCCACTAGCTGGGCGTTACGTAAACTCGCCAAATGCTGAGACAAAGCAGACTGCGCCAACGGAACATTTTGATTTAACTCACCTACACTTTGTTCACCTTGCAATAAACTACATAAAATCATTAAACGGTTTTTATTTGCCATTAATTTTAAAAATTGCTCTGCCTGCTGAGCGTTTTCGGCAAGTTGTTCAATATTCATTGTGATACTTAATTATTTTGCGTGTTTTAATTATAGACTTTTACATTAGTAAGTTCTAATATAATTAACATTAGAAAAAACTAATGTTAAGGTCAATTCATGAAAATAAGTGACGCCATACTCTTAATTGGCGGAAGTGCCGTTACAATTTCTGTGCTTTTAAGCTACTTTGTTGATAGTAACTTTCAATTTTTAACGTTATTTATTGGTATTAACTTAGTGCAATCCGCCTACACTAAATGGTGCCCATTAATGACTTTTTTGCGCAAAAGAGGATTTACAGACTAATGCTTACTTCAATTCCTGATTTACTAAAAATTATCACACCTAACCAACGCCGTATTGATGCAGCGCAAGCTAAGCAAGAGCTAGAACAAAATAAAGGTTTACTTATTGATGTACGCGAACCCGCTGAGCATGCCAATGTAGCTGCGGTAGGGGCAATAAATATTCCACGCGGATTACTCGAAATGAAGCTAATGGAAATAGAAAAAGACGCTGCACGCCCTATTTACTTACATTGTGCCAGCGGTGCCCGCGCCACTTTAGGTGCAGAAGCGCTAACCCGCGTCGGCTACGAAAACGTTACCGTTATTACGTGTAATGCAACGCAAGTAAGTGAAGTTTTTTAATTGCTTCACAAAAAAGTAACCTAAATTGCCTACACTTTGCTTTTTACACTTTACAGGTACAAAGCAATGGCATTTACACGGAGAAGTTTTTTAAAAGCATCGGCAGCAGGATTTGGCGCTGCCGTATTATCACTTGGTTTAACAGGTTGTCGATTTGACGATGATGACGACACACCCGTTAGCTTTGACCACGGCGTTGCCAGCGGCGACCCGCTAAGCGATAGCTTAATTATTTGGACCCGTGTAACCCCACTCGATGTAACAACTAAATCGTTAAAAGTACAATGGCAAGCCGCCACCGACCAAAGCTTTACAAATATTGTTCACGATGGTGAAACACATATCAGTGACACCACCGACTTTACTCTTAAAGTTGATTTACAAGGGCTTGATGCCAACACCGTTTATTACTATCGCTTTAATGCACACGGAAAAACCTCCCCTATCGGACAAGGTAAAACGCTTCCTGTCGGTGCGGTTGATCAGGTGAAATTAGCCGTTGTATCGTGCGCAAATTACCCTGCCGGGTATTTTCATGTGTATGGCGAAATTGCTAAGCAAAGCGATTTAGATGCGGTACTGCACTTAGGTGATTACATATACGAATACAGCAATACGGGTTATGCAACCGAAGACGCCGCGCAGTTAGACCGCCTGCTACCCTTAGATAACAGCAGCGAAATTATCGCACTGACCGATTATAGAAAACGCTATGCAAATTATCGCCTCGATGCCGACTTACAAGCAGCCCATAGCCACTGTGCATTTATAACAGTGTGGGACGACCACGAAATCACCAACGACACATGGCGCGAAGGCGCAGAAAATCATAACGAAGGTGAAGGCGAATTTAGCCAACGTAAACTCAATGCACTACAAGCCTACTTTGAGTGGATGCCAATTCGTAATGTAGCCGACAAAGAACGTATTTACCGACGCTTTGAGTTTGGTAATTTAGTCTCTTTATACATGCTAGATACTCGTGTATTAGCCCGTGATGAGCAGCTTAACTATAGTGATTTTGATCTTACCTCCCCTGCCGGGCAAAGCGCATTTGCTGCAGCAATAGGCGCAACTGACCGTGCATTATTAGGCAGCGAACAACTTACCTGGCTTAGTGATGCCATCACGACCTCAAGCACACAGTGGCAAGTGTTAGGGCAACAAGTACTAATGACAAAAATGCACTTACCAGTAGAGGTCATGTTACTACTTGCTAGCTTACAAAGTGCTCAGGCAAACGGAGGCGATCCAAGTGAATTGCTCGCACAGGCCAATGTATTATTTGCAGAGCTGGCGCAAATTAAAGGCCGTGTATTAGCGGGCGACCCAAGTGTAACCGAGGCAGAGCTTGCGCGTGTTCAAACCACCATACCGTATAACCTTGATGCCTGGGATGGCTACGCCTACGAGCGAGAAGTATTATTAGGTACCGCTATTGCAGCACAAAAAAACTTAGTAGTTTTAGCCGGAGATACTCATAACGGCTGGGCGGGACAACTTAAAACTGATGCCAGTAACCCTATTGCAGCCTCACAAAATGCTGGGGTGGAATTTGCAACGGCATCGGTTTCATCACCAGGGCTTGAAGAATATTTAGCGCTAAACACACAAGATGCGCAAACCGTAGCGCAAATAGAGCAAGTAATTGCCTTATTAGTTGATGACCTTGCTTATAATAATTTAGTAGAGCGCGGCTATTTAACCGTTACATTTACACCTGCAAAAGCCAGTGCTAAGTGGAATTATATAAGCACAATTAAAGCGCGCGAATATCAGGTTGTTGAAAGCCGTACCAAAGAGCTAAGTATGCTGGCAGGTCAGGCTCAATTACAAAACGCTTAACGCTTCGCCTCTAAAGCTGCCAAACGCGTATCTATGCGCTCTACTACCTCAACTAAGCGAGCAAGTAATACTTGGTTGAGGTGTTCTTCAGCAAGCTCCTGTGTTTTAGGGGCTTGCGCAGCTAAGTTATCTTTTTGCTCAAGTATGGCTTCTCTAAACTCACTGGCATTTTCAACACCAAGTAATGACACCAATGCGCCATGACCCGACTGCCCTGCAGTTTCAAAGCTTAAGCGGTATAACCCAAAAAAGCGCATAAGCGGCCCTTGGTTCAGCCCCACATCGGTTATTTTTTCAAGTGGTATAGATTTTTCTTCTTTAAATAAAATGCCGCGTTTAACAACCAGCTTTTGCGTGAGTAATTGCGCCGACATAGCGGCCAAAATTTTACCTGCCACCAGCCATACAACAAATAACACCACAGGTATAAGTGGAATGGTTACTAATGCAACGGCACTAAAAAAGCATGCCATGGTCATCCAGTATTGCTTCACTTTGGGATCAAAGCTGGCACTTTTTAAAATAGGGTTGCTCATTGGTTTATCCTTAATCTACTCAAACACAGCGCTTTACTGCTAGTAAATACACTGCTTGTTTAAGTTACGTGATCAATTACTTCAATGCAATTTAACGAGGTTGTTAAGCAATGATAACGCTTAGTTAATACGCCTATTATTTTAATTTATAGGGTTGTTTAACCTAATTGTGTGCTTTATATTCTGGCTAATGGCTTTATAGACGTCTAAACATCCAAAGTGAAATTATCTCATACAAAGGAAACATAATGACAACTCATACTCTAACTTTACTCGATGGCGGCATGAGCAGAGAGCTCACTCGTATTGGTGCGCCATTTCAGCAACCTGAGTGGTCAGCATTGGCAGTAATAGAAGCCCCTGACAAAGTAACGCAGGCTCATAGTAACTTTATACAAAGTGGTGCCACTGTTATTACCACAAATAGCTATGCATTAGTGCCTTTTCATATTGGCGAAGAACGCTTTAACCAATCTGCTAAATCACTGGCTGCAACCGCCGGACTAGCGGCTCAAAAAGCGGTTGAGCAACACAATAAAGGCACAAAAATAGCGGCAAGTTTACCTCCTATGTTTGGCTCATATCGCCCAGATTTATACCAAGCAGAGCAACTAACACGCATTGCCACGCCTCTAATAGAAGGCCTAGCACCTTATGCCGACCTGTGGTTAATAGAAACCCAAAGCCTCATTCAAGAAGCGCTCGATATTAAAGCACTAATCAGTAAAGTAAGTGATAGTCAAAAACCTGTATGGGTTGCCTTTACCCTTGACGATGAAAACCCCAACGAGCAAGCCACGTTACGCTCGGGCGAGTCGGTGCAAGATGCGGTCACTGCAATGCTAAAAGAAAATGTAAAAGGCATTTTATTTAATTGCTGCCAGCCTGAGGTAATAGAGCAAGCTTTAGTTCTAACCCAAAAGGAATTAAAAGCACAAAGAGCAGAGCATGTTCAAGTGGGGGCTTACGCAAATGCATTTGCGCCACAAACTAAAGAAGCCACAGCTAACGAAGGGTTAGATGAGGTTCGCAAAGACTTAACCCCGCTTTCTTACTTGCAATGGGCTAAGCAATGGCAACAACAAGGTGCCAGCATAATTGGTGGCTGCTGCGGTATAGGCCCTGAACACATTGCAATGTTAAATCAGCACTTTGCCTCTTTATAACGCTAATTATTAGCTTACATGTAAGTAGTAAAATGAAAGAAAATAAAATTGGATTAGTCGCACTTACCGCGCTGGTATTTAGTGCAATGGTAGGGGCTGGGATATTTAGTCTGCCACAAAATATGGCCGAAGTGGCCGGTGTAAATGCTGTTTTAGTAGGCTGGCTTATCACCGGTGTAGGTATTTTATTACTTGCAGGGTGTTTTTTACAATTATCTCGCGCTAAGCCAGAGCTCGACGGCGGCATTTATATTTATGCTAGAGAAGGCTTTGGCGAACTAGCAGGCTTTTTATCTGCATGGGGCTATTGGCTTTGCGCCACCATTGGGGTGGTGGGTTATTTAGTCGTGGCTTTTGCTGCTTTAGGCGCATTTGTAGATACGCCAACATTCACTCTATTTGGCCAGGGTAATACCCTTATGGCGTTTATTTGCGAATCTATTATTTTATGGGCTGTGCATTTAATTATTGTTAAAGGCATTAAACAGGCCTCTTTCATTAACCTGCTTGGCACTATCGCTAAAGTGATCCCGCTGTTGCTATTTATCGGCTTTGCTTATGCTTATTTTGACCCTAACATATTTAAGGCAAATCAAAGCCATGTGAGCGTGCAAACAGACTTTATTGATCAAGTAAAAAATACCATGCTTATTACTTTATGGGTATTTACCGGTATTGAAGGGGCTGCGGTGCTCTCTGCTCGTGCCAAAAACCGTAATGATATTGGCCTAGCAACGGTGATAGGCGTTGTTGCAGCGCTTATTTTATATATTGCTATTACCATGCTGTCATTTGGAATAATGAATCAAAGCACTATTGCCCAACTTAGTAACCCTTCAATGGCGGGCATTATGGCCATGATAAGTGGCACTACAGGCAAAGTTATTATAAGTGCGGGGCTTATTGTGTCGGTACTGGCTTCTTACTTAAGTTGGATTATTTACGCCGCCGAAGTGCCTAACAGCGCGGCTAAATACGGCGCATTTCCTAAGGTTTTTAAAAAGCAAAATCATAACGGAACCTCTATAGCGTCATTAACTTTAACCAGCCTTACAGTGCAACTTTGCTTAGTGCTTATTTTATTTACTGGCGAGAGTTATAACACCTTAGTGCTTGTATCAACGTCTATGATATTGGTGCCGTACTTTTTAGTTGCCGCCTATATGGTAAAAGTCGCCTTTGCACAAAAGCTCTCAGTCCCAATTAAGCTAATGGGGTTAGGCGCAAGTGCGTATGGTTTATGGCTTGTTTATGCTGCGGGGCTGAACACATTAGCGCTTTCACTTATTTTATATATTCCAGGCACGCTATTATTTATGTATAGCCGTAAACAATTTAAATTAAATCAACACGCTTAAAGCATCCATACTCAGGTTTTATCTGTATTAAAAGCCTGAGTATTAACCCACTTACATTCAGATAAACTTTCATACACTCTCTTACAAACGCCAATCAAAAATATAGCTACACTAAAGCCTAATAGCGTTGCGGCACACTTTACTTATCGCAAACAATTTTCACTTTTTACTTAACACCAAGGCTCCCATGAACACTTATATACAAAACTCACTACGGTTATTAGTTGGCACACTTGCACTTGGCAGTATTACTGCTCAAGCTGAGTCGCAGTTTTCATTAGGGGGCGGTGTCATTTCTACCAGCTCACCTTATGCAGGTACCGACAGTGAAACGCTATTTTTACCTATCATTACTTACGAAGGCGAAAGGCTTAGTTTTAAAGGTTTGTCGCTTGATTATAAATTAGTGGAGGAGCAAGGTTTTAACTGGTCATTAGTTTTAGAGCCAGGTGATAACTTTGATACCTCAGATTCAGACCTTGCAGCCATAAAAGCCTTAGACGATAGAAAGCTATCACTCTACGCAGGCACGCAGGTTAGCTACACTGCAAGCTTTGGTAAAATAAGCGCCAGTGCTACTCATGATGTAATAGGCCACGGCGATGGCGCTAAATTTAAAACCAATTACAGTTACCCTATTAAGTTATCTAAACAACTAATGATCGTTCCTTCTGTGGGTGTTGAGCTAAATAGCAGTGATGTATCTAACTATTATTATGGTGTAGCACAGGGCGAATCTACCACCTATGCGCCTTACGAACTTAGTTCTACGGTTAACTACAATGCGGGTTTATTTTTAATGTATTACATTAATAAAAACTGGAACGTAAATGCCATGGTTAACTATAAGCAGCTCGATTCTGATATTGAAGACTCACCCATTATTGATACCGATAACACCACGACTGTGATGATGTCGGTTAACTATCGTTTTTAATGTCCCTTTTGTTAGGCATTAATTAAGCATTAAAAAAGCCGAGCATACAGGGCTATGCTCGGCTTAGGTTTGGAAAAATATAACTGCTACTGCTTATTAATAAGTATGCTTACATTTTCTCTATCTGGGCCTATTACATTAAACGTGTAGGTACCTTGTTCGGTAATATTCAGTGCTATATTGGCACCTACCGCTTCAAGTGGTGTTAGTTCATCAATTACCACTACCGGCGTATCGCCTGCTCCACCGTAATCCACTGTGCTCCAATCTTCAGACGCTACTTTAAATTCGTAGTCGCCTACTTCTAATTCAATAGAAGCAGAGTAAATTGCATCACCCTCGTACATAAGCGGGTTATCAGTACTCCATTCATTTAAGCTGCCGCGAATAAATACCGGTGTTTGTGCAAACATTTCGCCGTTGAGCACTTTTAGCGATACGTTATTTAAATCACTGGCGTCAAATGTAAATTGGTATTCACCTTGCTCGGCAATGTCTATGGTCATATTCGCGCCCGCAACCGACAACTGCTCAGCAGTGCCAACCATTACACTGGCATCACCCTCTGCCGAGCCATAATCAACCGTGCTCCAATCTTCTGACGCTATTTTAAATTCATAGCTTGCAGCGCTCAGTGTTTTAGTAAAGGTGTAAATGCCTTTACCTTTATAACTTAGCTCATCGGTTACTCCCCAATCATTAAGCGTACCGCGCACATAAATAGCGGTGCCTACAAATGGCTCTTCGTTGTATAAAGTAAGCGTTGGATTTTCTGGGTTTGAAGCATCAAGCGAAAATACATAGGTTGCATCAATGGCAGCGCTGAAGGTCATGTTTGCACCTGAGCGCGTTAATGGCTCACTTTGATTTTCAACTACCTCTTTATCAGCGTCTGTAAGCGCACCAAAATCAACTGTAGACCAATCTTCTGAGGCAATTTTAAATTCGTAGTCGCCAGCACTTAGTGCAATTGCTATACGGTATTCACCCTCGCCAATATATTCAAATGCATCACGTGTGCCCCAGTCGTTTAAAGTTCCGCGCACAAACACAGCGGTGCTGCCATAAGGTACTACATCAGGCGCGCCTACGGTCGCATTTGCACTTAAACCAACACCTTGGCTCTCACCTTGGTTTTTAGTAAAAACAGCTAGTGTGTAAGGCGGTACAGTAAATGTGCCTTCGTTATCGCCTTGGGAAAAATTGGCGCTGGCCATGCTTGCATCAACACTGTTTTTTAATACGTCGTGTAATTCAAAACCCGCTGCAGTGGCAATAGTATGGCTAAGGGTTTGCTCGGTTGCGTTAATCACCACAACAAGTGCGTCAAATGCTGGGTCTAAGTCTGTGAGTCCTTCGCCATCATCAATGCTCATTACAATTAAGCCATGTTGCTGCGCTTTACCTACGTTATGAAAACCCACTCGCTCAATGACATCTTGCTCTGTGGTTAATCTAAATAGTGAGCTGCTGCTACGTATTTGTAAAAACTCGTTAAATACATCGCCTGCATAAGCTATGTCTTGCGGCATTGCCTGTGCATCTGGATTAGCAGAGATAGGCATAATTTCAGACCATTTTTCTTGGTTCTTCTCTGCGTTTGGTAAACCAATGTTCCAGTTATTATTCTCTTTGGTTAAATCAACAGCATTAAACCAATCACCGGCATTATAGCTATCACGATCCATTGACTTTGAACGCAGTAAATCAGCGCCCAATTGCATAAATGGAATGCCTTGGCTCATAAGTGGTATAGACAATGCCATGTTGTGCGCGCGCACACGTTGCTCAATACTCATGCTTGATGCATGTTTGTATTGCAACTGATCCCACAGTGTTTCGTTATCGTGTTTTGATACGTAATGAATGCTATCCGCTGGGTCTAGTGCATACGCCGTTGGCTGAGTGTTCCAAGTAAAGCTATTACCTTTAGATGAATTACCTTTAAAGTCTTTTAAAATGTAATTTTGTAAGTTGCCCGCCAGCGATAACCGTAACGTGTCTTGTTCGGCTAGGTTGCCATCTGTCGGGTTATTGCTAAACATTGCACCACCACGCACGGCTTCACGAATACGGTCGTTAAATGTACCCACCTCTGAGCCTGCCATATCAGCCTGTTTAGCTTGTGTGAATAAACGATTGTTAGCTACTTCACCAAAATCCCAGCCTTCACCGTAAAAATAGTTATCAGGGTCAACGGCTTGCACGGCTTCACGCGCAGCTAATATTGATGATTTAGGCATATGCCCCATTACATCAAATCTAAAACTGTCGTAGCCAAATTCACGCGCTAAAATAACCAATGAATCAGTAACAAACTTATCCATCATTACATGCTCTGTCGCTGTATTTTCACAACACGTTGAGCGCTCTATTTCACCACTTACTTCGTTATAGCGATGGTAGTAACCCGGTACTAGCTTATCAAATACCGACTTATCCCAAATACCCGATGATGTTGTGTGGTTATAAACCACATCAAGCACAACACGAAGTCCTACTTCTTGCAGTGATTGCACCATGGAGCGGGTTTCTTTAACGCGGGCAATGCCCTCTGGACTTGAGGCGTACGAGCCTTCAGGCGCTATAAAGTAATGCGGGTCGTAACCCCAGTTAAAGCCGTCTAAATCACGCATCGCACTGGCTAATGCTTGTGCATCGTCTGAGCCAGGTAGGTAACTTTGCATAATATCGACAATCGTGCTGCTTTTATCTTCGATTTTACATGCATCAGCTTCATCGTTAATACGCTCACATAATTTACCTAAGGTGTCTGTAATTTCCACACGCTGTGAGGCATCCTCTTCAATGGTGCCAATATCAGTCACTGGCAGTAAATGAAAGTGTGTTAAGCCTTTATCTGCTAATTGCTTAAGGTGCTGCATTGGCACGCTTTCAAGTTCAGTGAATGCAAGGTATTTACCACGGTTTGCTTCGCTTACTGACTGATCACGCACACTAAAATCACGTACATGGCCTTCATAAATAACCGCATCTTCTGGGTTAGTAATAGTAGGCACGATACGCTCGTCCCAGCCCTCTGGTTTAGTGTCATCATCGGCTAAATTAATCAGCTGGCTGTATAAACCATTGGTAGATACATTGAGTGAGTAAGGGTCTGTACTCCAAAGCGACTCTATTTGCTGAGTCAGTGGGTGGTAAACATCAAAATTAAAGCGGTAATAGTGGCGGTCGTATTGCGTATCTAAACTTGCCTGCCAAATACCTGTCTGTGTATTTAATGTCATTGGTATAGAGTGCACTTGTGTTTTTGCATCATCAAACACGTTTAGCACCATGTTATTCGCGGTGGGTGCCCACACAGTTACATCAATCGCGTTATTGCCATAAGTTACGCCAAGTACAGCTTCGTTAGCATCGTCTTCGCCTTGTGTATAAAGGGCATCGAGTGCTTTAGCGGTTTGCACATAGCTTGCTTCTAGCAGCTTACCTTCACTATCGTAACCGGCAATAACAAGCTGCGATTTTATAAGCGCTTTAGCCGTGTTTGTATCCCAACTTCCTTCGTATGCGTTCCAAGTGGTTAAATGCGGTACTTTTGCCGCTTGCTCATCAGTTAAACTGCTTGATTGCAGCGTAACAGTATCGCCGTTTAAACCAGTATCTATATCCACTTCCAGCTCAGCCGTAGCTGATGAATGCAACTTAATTAGGCTTGTAAGCTCGTTACTTGGTTTATACAAAATAGTATTTAAATCAATCCAATGCGCTGAAGCACCTGTTATAGCAACTGCGCGTTCGCCCAAACTTAAAATAGGGTATTCAAACACCGAAGGCTCACCATGAATGGTAAAGTTCATACGTTGAAAGGTTTCATCGTCTTGCATCAGCGGCATAGTTAAATCCACATCACCAAACGCTTTACCCGTGCCTTCTGTACCAATATGAATAATAAAATTGGCACATTCGTTATAACCCTCTTTAAGGTTAATTATCCAGTACGCACCGTAGTTAGGGTCAATACCATCGTATTCATGGCCGTTAGCCCAATCGCTGGTATCAAATGGCGGTGCATAAGCATCGCATACCTCGTTATTCCACGAATGTAATCGGTAGCCTTCGTAGTTATCATCGGCTAGGCGGTTATAAAATAAAACCGCCTCTCCTTCCCCTGCAAATACCACAGGGTCTGGCAGGGTTGGGTCGGCACCAACCACACAGCTTTCGTTATTTTCATCAGGTATTGTCGGTGCGGGGCACGATATAGGTTCAGGATCGACACATTGCGAGCCTGCTTCGTTTGGTACTTGTGGCACATTACAGGTTAAAAGCTGCTGCCCCGACTCAACTTCATCTGTCCCACCACATCCTGCTAATATCATTAACCCTAAGGCTATTAGCAAATATTTAGACATTGTTATAATTTTCATTTTTAAACGCTCCGTTTGCTAATTAATGACTGTATGTAAAACCAAGATAAAACTGACGACCAAAGTACTGAGTCGTCCCTGTTCGTTGCTCTGAGCCAAAGTAACTTTGGGTTGGTTCATCGGTTAAGTTATTAACTTGCAAAAGCATTGTTAGCGAGTCGCTAAAGCGATAAGAGGTTTGAAAGTCGACAACGGTTTCGGCATCAAAATTAACCACTTGCTCGTTAATGGCAACCTGCTCTGATACAAATTCATCGCGGTAACGCACATTAAGGCGGGTTTCAAAATCATCCATTGAGTAAAACACCGTGGCATTAAGCACGTTATTAGACAGCCCAGGTAAAGATTGCGCTAATGTATCGCCCCCTAAACTGGTAATCGATTCAATTTCACTTTCGGTGTATGAGTAACTTGCATTAGCGCCTAAGCCATTAAATGGCGAAGGTAAAAAGCTAAACACTTGCGTATACGCAAGCTCTAGCCCTCTAATGTAGCCACCTTCACCGTTATTAACTGCCGTGGTGTAAATACCGTTAGTTGTGGCAACTTGCTCGCCACTAACGGGGTCTTCTATAAAGTCAGGAACGTTAAAGCCGTTGCCTTTAAAGTCGAAGTTTTCGATTGATAGGGTTTCAACAAACGAGTCTATATTTTTATAAAATAACGCCGCAGCGATAGTGCCATTACCTTCTTCAAAATAATATTCGTAAGATAAGTCGTATTGGTCGGCATAAAAGGGTTTTAAAAATGGGTTATTAGTACTTGAACCATTAATAACACCATCATCACTCACATTTGCACTGGCATCGCCCGCTAAGCGGTTAATTGGCGCACGCGACATTACTTTAGCCGCAGCAAAGCGTACAAGTGAATTATCGTTAAGTTGCAGGTTTAAATTTAATGATGGTAAGTAGTCGGTGTATTTAGTGCCTAATACATTAGGTGCGTATAAATTATTTACAATGCCGTTCTCATCAACAATATTTTGCGCACCTAAGCGCGCATCGCCTGCTACGTTCTCTAGTACCGTTGCAGATTGGTCGGTTTCAACGCGGCGCACACCCACATTACCCGATAGGTCGAGCCCGGCAATTTGCGTGTTAATGTTTACCATAACGTACGCAGCTAGCACATCTTCAAACACCGAGCCGCTTTGCAGCACTGACCACGAATAGTTAGTTGTGTAACCTTGCGCGTCGTCTACGCCATCGGCATTACCCCATGTTTGAACAGGCTCTGGCGTACCATCTGGAAACCACGCATTAAGTGCTTTGTCTAAATCAATGGCTAAATACGACGGGAAGTAACTAAACTCGCCCTGCCAATCAACCACTGACGCCATATCGTCGGTTAAACGCAAAGGGGGTTGCGTTGCTGAAAACGCCCCGTCGTTACCGTACTCAAATACCGAGCGTTTACGGCTGTATTCTCTATCTGAGTAGCGCGCACCAAACTCTACTGAGCTAAATATGTCGCTTTCTAGCTCGTATTTAAAGTCGAGCCTAAATGCCGTTACTTCATCTTCTGTTTGATCTGGGTAAATACCGTATTTGCTGACCATTACACGGTCTATATCACTAAAGGCGGCTGCCTGATTAAACCCAACGTCAGGTAAATTTAAGCCGTTTAATTGATAGTTAATTGCTACGTTGTTATCAAATACTGGCGTTTCTGCATTGGCATCTTCTGCTACTAAGCTCCACAGTAAGCCATTTCTAAAATTACTTTTTGCGCGAGAAAGCGACACATCGGCATTTACGTTTAATCTATCGGTTACCTGCCAATCGGCATTAACGCCAAAGCTGTCTACTTCGTCAAAGTCTTGGTTGTCGTCGTTCACTATTTCAACGCGGGTATAACTTTGCGAAGTGCGGTTAACCGCTGCGCCTATTACGGCATTACCATCAAGCTGAGCGTTAGCATATGCAGCTGTTGGCCCGCCTAATTTAACCCTCAGGCCGCGAGCAAATGACTCTTTATCAAAGCGAGATAAAAACGCATCACCTTTTAATTTAAAGTTATCTACCGGCGCCCACTCTATAGCTGCTAAATAACCATTACGGGTTTCTTCGCCGCCTAAATGCTGTAGCTCAAAACCTTCGCTAATGTATTCGTTTTCTGGGTTAGCTAAAGGGCCATTGGTATCGTTAGCTGCGCCATCAACGTCTTTTGTGTCGTTGTACGCAAGGCCAATAAACTGCGTTGCTACACTTGGCTGAAACAAACGCGCATAGCCCAGCGCTACGCCTAACGTGTCGTCTAGGTATTTTCCTTGATACGAAAAACTAATCCGGTCGCCAAATTCAGTGGCATCCGATACCTCTGAGGCGCGGTCGTTATACATACCGCGCACATTAGCTACAAATTTATGCGTTTGATCATTATTAAGTGGACTGGCGGTTTCAAGCTCTACCGTACCGGCCACGCCACCTTCAATAAGCGATGCCTTTGGCGATTTGTATACCGCCGCAGAGCTAATTAATTCTGACGGATATTGGTCAAACTCAATACTGCGGCTGCCACTTGTAGATACTTGCTCGCGGCCATTAAGTGTTGAAAATACAAACCCGCCCGACAGCCCGCGTATATTAATTTGCGCCGCTTGCCCACCCGTTCGCACCGCTGAAATACCAGGTAATCGTGTAAGTGCATCGGCCATTGAAATATCAGGCAGTGCCCCTAAATCATCGGCAGAAATTTGTTCTGACACAGTATCGCTAAAACGCTTTTGATTTAAAGATTGAATTAAACTGCGACTAAAGCCTCGCACTTCAATAATTTCTAAATCTTCAGCTTGTGTGCTGGGTGATTGATTTGTTGAGTCTTCGTTTGCAGCCAATGCACTATTAGCGGCAAATAAAGCCAGCATAAGTGCACTTAGTTTAAACTTGTCCATGTGTGTGAACCTTTGAGTTATTGTTGTCAGGTGTTGCTGTGTTGTTTAAAACACAACCAACAAATTGTAACTAAAAGGTAAAATTAATGTGATGAATACGTATGCAGGGCATGAGGGTTAGGCTGCAGGGGCATATAGGCACGCGCCCCTGCATCGGGAACGCGATTTAAAGGCTTAGCACCACTTTTATCGCAAGGGCAATAAATACGACTCCCAGTATTTTATCAAGCCACGGACTTTGCTTGGTAAAGCCAAAGCGATTCTTTGAAACCTCTGTCAGCAACGCCACCAGCAAATACCAGCCGGTATCAATTACAAACACGGTTAAACACATAATTATGCCCACGCTTAAAGTAAGTAGCTGAGGGTCAATAAACTGCGAAAACAAGGCTAAAAAGAAAATAGCGAGCTTGGGGTTCAAAAAGGCAATAGCAAAACCATCTTGTAAAGCTTGGCCAGCACTTACTTCACTTTTTTGTACTTCAAGTTCGTTATTGCTCGGTTTTGCTAGCAATATTTTTATACCTAAATACGCCAAATAGGCTGCGCCTAAATACACCAGTATTTGATAAACAGTCGGAAACTGCATCATTAAAGCGCCTAGCCCTAATAACGATGCACCTGCGTATAACCCAACACCGGTACCATGGCTGAGCGCGGCAAGCATTCCGTTTTTCATACTGCCGTTAAGTGAGTGCTTTAAAACCACCGCTAAACTTGGCCCTGGCGACATTGCGCCCATCATACAAATAGCCGCTAGGCTTAACCATACTGTAAATGTCATTTAAAGCTCGTCAGTTTCAATAAATAATGTATAACCATGCACTTGCCCATAAAAACCGGTTATTGGCACTGCGCTAATTACTTTCCAGCCATCTTGATTTAATTCCTGTATGCGGTCATTCAGTGCGGCTATATCTACGCCACCCAAAAAACGAGTCTTTCTAAATTCGATTACTTTTTGCATTTTAATCCTTGTGTATCTTATACCAATTCGCTTATTTAAGTGATCTTTTTTGAGGACGGAAAAACGTGTTGATAGCTAGGCAAAAAATTCGCTATTTAGTTGTTCTAAATTAGAATTTTTTAACGCAGGTAGCGACACGTTTAGGCCCGCAAAATGATTAAGTAATATTGCGGATTGGTATTATAAGGTGTATTCAAAATCGTAGTAGTGAATCCCTTGCTCAATACGTATTTTCATACTGCCCGTTAACCCTTCTAGCTCATGAGTGCCTGAATCGGGAATTACATTTAAAATTAGGCTGTCTTGGCCTTTATCCATAGTACCAAAATGCTGTAATACAAAGCTGCCTTTTTTACCTTCAAGCTCGCCTATTACTTGCTCTATAGCAACATAACCGGCACTGCCTTGTGTAGGAGTCATGGCGCTTAGCATTTCGCCTTGGCTGGTGGCATTTAAGCTACCTTTAAATGTTTTATCTATCGACATACGCCCTAAATTAACGCCGTTTTGGCCGCTTGCGTAGCCTTCTATTGGGGCCAGATTTACATTAAATTCTCCACTTACGGTTGCAGTAGTCATAACGTTTCCTTATTGATGCTAATGTTTAAAAGTATTGATTTTTATTATCTTAGTGCCATATCTATACCTTAACCTTTAAAAAGAATCCACTATGTCAAAAACAAGCCCTAAGCCCGAAAAAGCCGCTTTTAGTAGTTTATTACCTATTTTTGCGTTTATTAAACCGTATAAATGGATGGTAGTGGCGGCACTTGGCGCCCTTTTAGTCACCGCTGGTGTTAACTTATCATTAGGGCAAGGGGTTAAGTTTGTCATAGATCATGGCTTTATTGCTGGCTCCCAAGCGCAGCTACAACAAGCTGTATTAGTGCTTATTGGTTTAATTAGTTTATTGGCCGTGGGCACCTTTAGCCGCTTTTATTTAATGTCGTGGATTGGCGAACGCGTTAGTAACGATATTCGCAAAGCGGTGTTTAATCGCATTGTTACCTTGCACCCCAGTTACTTTGAAGAAAACCGCAGTGGCGAGCTTATGTCGCGTTTAACAACCGACACCACTTTGCTGCAATCGATTATTGGCTCTTCCTTTTCTATGGCGCTGCGCAGTGCATTAATGTTAGTGGGTGGCTTGGTAATGCTGTTAGTGACTAACTTAAAGCTTACGCTCGTAGTGGTTGCGTGTGTGCCGCTAGTATTAGTGCCGATGATGGTATTTGGCAAAAAGGTTCGCAAACTTGCAAGTTCTAGCCAAGATGCAATAGCCGATATAAGCACCTATGCCGGCGAGATCATTCAAAATATTAAGGTAGTTCAAAGCTATAGCCACGAACAGCGTGAGCAACACGCCTTTGCACTTGAAACCGAAAAAGCCTTTAACGTTGCCAAAAGCCGTATTAAACAGCGCTCTTTTTTAATTGCTGCGGTAATATTTTTAACCTTTAGTGCGATTAGCGTAATGCTCTGGGTAGGCGGTAGTGACGTACTGGCAGGCACTATGACAGGCGGTGAGCTAGGCGCCTTTGTGTTTTACGCCATTATGGTGGCCATGTCGGTGGCTACCGTAGCCGAGGTTTACGGCGAGCTACAACGAGCTGCTGGTGCGGCAGCGCGCCTACTTGAATTACTGGCCGTTAAAAGTGAAATAGAAAACCCTGTCACTCCACAAGACGAAAAGCTATTAATAAAGACTGACAGCCCCGCCATTGCACTTGAAAACATTAGCTTTAACTACCCATCTCGCCCCGATGTAAGCGCCCTTAACAAAATAAACTTAACTATAGAGCAAGGTAAAACAGTGGCTATTGTAGGCCCCTCTGGCGCAGGTAAAACTACGTTATTTGAATTACTACAGCGCTTTTACGACCCTGCTCACGGCGAGATTAAATTTCATGATGTAAATATTAAAGACATATCGCTTACCACCCTTAGGGACAAAATGGGCATGGTGGCACAAAACCCTATTTTATTTAGCTCAGATGTAATGCATAACATTCGTTACGGCAACCCAAACGCCACTGACGAGCAAGTATATGCGGCCGCAAAACATGCTCATGCCGATGAATTTATTAAGCAATTACCGCAAGGTTATAACAGCTTTTTAGGTGAGCAAGGCGTAAGACTCTCGGGTGGGCAAAAGCAGCGTATTGTATTGGCACGCGCTATTTTAAAAGACCCAGAAATACTGCTTTTAGATGAAGCCACCAGTGCACTCGATGCGCAAAGTGAGCACCACGTACAAGCCGCGCTTGAGCATTTAATGCAAAATAAAACAACGTTAATTATTGCCCATAGGCTGGCAACGGTTAAACATGCCGATGCGATTGTAGTAATGGAAAATGGGGAAATAAAAGCAACAGGGAGCCACCAGCAATTGCTAGCAAGCTCCCCTTTGTATCAGCGTCTTTGTGAATTGCAGTTCAACAAAAACTAACCCTCTGTGTTTGGCACTATTTGAATTTCTACACGGCGGTTTTGAGCTCGGCCGTTAGCGCTATCGTTAGTGGCTATTGGGCGGGTTTCGCCGTAGCCTGTAGTGCTAATACGTGCAGCCATAATTTGCTGGTTCACTAAGTAGTTTTTAACGCTTTGCGCACGCTCGCGCGACAGGTTCATATTGTAGCTGTCTTTACCTGTGCTATCTGTGTGGCCTTCCACACTTAGGTAGGTTTTTTCGTATTTGTTCATTACTTTAGCGATGGCGTTTAGGGTATCGTTAAAACCTGATGAAATATAAGATTGGTCTGTCGCAAAGGTAATATTTGATGGCATAACCAAACGTAAGTTATCGCCCTCACGTACAACTTCAACCCCTGAGCCTGCTAGTTCATCACGAAACGCTTCTTCTTGCTTATCCATGTAATCACCTACAGCAGCACCCGCTAGTGCGCCAATAGCTACACCAATAAATATACGCTTGTCTTTATGATTACCCGTTGCTTTACCTAATACGCCACCTGCGGCTGCGCCAATTGCGGCGCCCTTGCCTGTGTTGTTCATTTCGCAACCACTTAGCAATACAGCTACTACGGTTACGCTTAAAAGTGATTTAGTTAAAGTCATGTGATGTCCTATTCATTAAGAATTATAAAGCGAGTATGCAAATACATGTATGAACAAACTATGAAGAGCATGTTAAAAGCAGTTCGCTTTATACCAATCCTCTTAATTAAGTGGATTGGTATTATTTGTAGATTACGAATTAATGTATGCATTTAATAAAAGTGTCATACTCCTTTGTGACAATTTAATGAACTTTAAAAAAGGATATAAGCTCAATGTTAGTCGCTATTTTTAGACAGTTTTTTTTACTTGGCTGCATGAGTTTTGGTGGCCCTGCTGCCCATTTAGGCTATTTTAAACGCCACTTTGTAGACACATTAAACTGGTTAAGCGATACCCGCTACGCGCAGCTTATTAGTTTAAGCCAAGCGCTGCCCGGGCCTGGTTCAAGCCAAGTGGGCTTTGCAATTGGTGTTGAGCGAGCGGGGGTTATTGGTGGCATTACCGCATTTATCGCTTTTACCTTACCGTCTTTTTTAATCATGTTGTTATTAGCGGTAAGCGCGCATCAGTTTGATGCTGTTTACTTTGCTATTATTGCAGGCTTAAAACTGTTTGCGGTTGTTATTGTGGCCGATGCAACACTTACTATGGCAAAAAGCTTTTGTACCAGCGCTGCGCTCAAGCTTATCGCAGTAATGAGTACCTTGGCTTTATTACTATTTCCTTTACTTGGCACGCAAATAGCTATTTTAGTGAGTGCCGCTGCTATAGGCGCAATTTGGCCTCTGTTACAACTCAACACCCATACTGATGCTAAAGCAGATACTAAAAGCGCGTTTAGGTGGCTCCCTTTAGGCTTATTTGTATTACTACTCGCTGTTAGCTTTATACCTTTAGGTGATGACCTTGCTTTGTTTGCTCCTTTTTACCAAGCGGGCGCTATGGTGTTTGGAGGCGGGCATGTGGTATTGCCTGTATTGCAAGCTGGCGTACCGGCGCTAAGTAACGATCAATTTTTAAGTGCGTATGCCAGTGCTCAAGCTATCCCTGGCCCCATGTTTACAATAGCCACTTACTTAGGCGCGCAACTTACTTCAGAGCAACCCTTAATAGGGGCCATAGCTGCAACCCTACTTATTTTTACACCGGGTTTTTTATTAATGCTGGCGTTTCAAAAAAGCTGGTTAAACCTGGCAAGTAAACCTCGCTTTGCAAGCTCTATTGCGGCGCTTAACGCTGCCGTAGTTGGCTTTTTAGCGGCGGCTTTGTACTCACCTATTTGGACATCGGCCGTTCACAACCTATGGCAGGTTGCACTGGTTATTGCTGCTTTTGCATGGCTAAGAATGAAAAAGCCACCTATTTGGTGGCTATTAGCTTTATTTATTAGTGTGGGTCTTGTTCTGCACTATTTGCCATTACTTTAAAGGTCGGCTTATCGGTTTGCTGTGCATTAGGCGGGCTTAATTGCCCGCTAACACTTTGATATGCTCTAAGGCCAAATACTGGCAACACTGCCAATAAGTGATCCATAATTTCGGCTTGTAAATGCTCGTAAGATATCCAGCGTTTGTCTTCACTAAAGCAATAAAACTCAATTGGTAAGCCGTGGTTCATTGGTTGTAGCTCACGCACCATAAGCGTAAGTGAGGTATTTATTCTATTATGCTGCTTTAAATAGCCCTCCGCGTAGCGGCGAAACAAGCCTAAGTTAGAGACCGGATCAGGCAACGAGGCAACACGTATATATTCGTGCAGTGGTATAGCTGCATCTATTTGTTTTCTAAATTCGTCACTTACTAAGCATATGCTGTGCATATCAATATTAAGCGAGCGCTTAATACGTCGACCGCCAGACTCTTGCATTCCTCGCCAGTTTTTGAACGACCCTGCTACCAGCATATAAGTAGGAATAGTCGTAATGGTGTTATCCCAGTTACGCACTTTTACGGTGTTTAGCCCTAAGTCTATTACTTCACCGTCGGCGCCGTAGTTTTCTACTTGAATCCAATCGCCGTAAGTAACTAATCGGTTTGCCGCAATTTGAATACTGGCTACAAAGCCTAAAATAGTGTCTTTAAAAACCAATAAAGTAACAGCGGCTATCGCACCAAAACCCGACAAAATATAGGTAGGCGATTTTTCAAGCACAATGCTGACTATTAAAATTGCACACACAATAAAGGTGATCAGCTTAACAACTTGTAATAAGCCCTGAATTGGCACTTCGCGGGCAAAATCTAGCTGGTTATAAATAGCGCCGGCAATGCTTACAATGCTGCTAAAAATAAAGCCTACATGAATAATTAATATACCTTGGCCAATGGTTTTTAGTATTTCGGCACTGAGCTCATTAACAGGGTAAACGCTGTCGAAGGTTGCTAAAAAAAGCACGCTACATAACATACCGGCTATGCGCTTATTAAGTTTTGTGAGCAACGGAGAAAGTAACCCTATGCGCTCTGGAGATAACTTAGTCACCACTTTTTGAATGCCTGGCAGCATTAATCGGCGTGTAAATAAATACACCACTAACAACGAAAAAACACCAATAGAGGCTGCAGTAATTGCACTTAAAAAATCTGCGTCGGGTACTTTTTCAAACCAAGGAGCGATTAGCTCCTGCAGGTGGGTATTGGTCATAGTGTTTCTATTTCCTTACAAATGGGTGGCTCAGGTAAATCGTGTTGGGCATAAATGCTGGCAAGTTGCGCGTCTTTAGCAACCCATAGCTCATTAACGTACTTTTGAAAGTGGCTTCTAAATGCTTTGTCGTGTTGGTAACTACCTAACATTTTCTGGTTTATAGCAACCACGTCAATAGAAACATAAATTGAATCAAGCTCGCCCTTTAAAATATTACGACAAACATGGCTCGTGCTGCCGCTGTACACCACACTAGTATTTAGCATGGCGTCAAATTGCTCGCCAAGTACCTCAAGTGCAAAGGCAATGCCGCCCGCTTTGGGCTTGAGTAAATGTTTAAACGGGCTTTGCTGGCTTGCATGCTTTGCGTGCGTGTAGCGGGTGCCTTCAACAAAATTAATTATGGTGGTGGGATTATTCCTAAAATTACGACAGCTTTGCTTGGTACGCTCAACATCTAGCCCTTTAAGCTTGGGGTTTTTAGCAAGCTGCGCTTTAGTTACGCGCTTCATAAAAGGCATGCCCATAGCCCATGCGCCAGAGCCAATAAATGGCACATACTTTAATTCGTCTTTTAAAAAAAACTTTGGCGCAGGTAAAACATTAATTGAGCTAAGTACCACAATATCTGACCAGCTCATGTGGTTACAAATTAGTAAGTACCAACTTTTTGAATTTACATCGCCGTTTATGTTTACTTTTATGTTGGCGCAGCCCAGCCACAAGCCAAACCGATTGCCGTTACACCAGCCTCGGTACACGCTATGCAGTATGGTGTTAATTATAGAAAAAGGCAGGACAAGCTTTATTAACCCTAGCATTAATACTAAGGTGCCAAAAATGATTACATTTGAAAAAATCACGCAGCCTACAATTAAGCCGTTGAGCCAATTTGGTAACCACTTTTTTAGCATAATTGTAAGCCCATTTTTTATTACCTTATTATTTATGGTTTTGTTCGAGCTGCAAAAGCGTGTGCTCTTTTTCTTCCCATAAACGGTTTAATTCACTTTGAAAGCCGACTCTAAACTCAGAGTCGCCAGTGTAATCACCGATCAACTCCTCGCTTACTGGGCGAATGTCTACATGCACATTAATTTGCTTCACTTTGCCGCCGGCAAAGTCCATAAACGTAGGGATGCCATCGGGGTAATGAATGGTCACATTAACCACTTTAGAGATTTGCTCACCCATGGCTTGCATTACGAATGCGATCCCGCCTGCTTTTGGCTTTAATAAATGCGGAAAAGGGCTATTTTGGCGAGCATGTTTTTGTGTTGTAAAACGTGTACCTTCTACAAAATTAACAATGCTTACTGGCATTTCTTTAAATTTTTCACAGGCTTTGCGGGTGGTTTCTATGTCTTTACCACGTAGCTTTGGGTTCTTTTTTAGCTGCGCTTTGCTGGTGCGGGTCATAAACGGAAAGTCGAGCGCCCACCAGCACAGACCTAAAATTGGCACGTAAATTAGCTCTTTTTTCAAAAAGAAATTTAAAAAAGGTATTTTACGATTAAATACACGTTGCAGTACTAATATATCTACCCAGCTTTGGTGGTTAGCAATCACTAAGTACCAGTCTTTTAATTTGGTTTCTTCAAGGCCGGTAACGTTAATTTTTGTTGGCGTGAATAAGCGTTGGTTAATGCTATTAACCGACACCCAAATAGTGGCACACTGTTTAGCAACCCAGCTTAAAAGCTTTTGCATAGGCTTGATAGGGATTAATTTTAATAGCCCACAAACAAAAATAGGCACAAACCAAATAAGTGTGTTTATTGTATAAAGCATAATACTTAATACACTGCGGATTACTGACATTTATTTACTTTCCTTTAAACAATGCGCGCCAAACAGCGACGCTTTTAATTCTGAGAGTGTACGGTTAATCTTCGAAGTAAGTATAACCTTCAAGCCCGGCATTAAGCTCGGTTAAATACCCTGCTTTACACTGCTCAGACACTGCTAGCTTGTTGACCAATAATTCAAAGTTTTGTGCCAAAATGGCGCTATCATAGTCAACAAACTTTAATACATCCTTAACGCTATCACCTTTAATAGCATTGGTTAATACATAACCGTCCTCGTTAAGCTCTACATGCACTGAGTCGGTGTCGCCAAATAAGTTATGTAAATCACCTAAAATTTCTTGGTAAGCCCCCACCATAAACATGGCTATATGGTATTGCTCGCCATGTTGGTACTCAGGTATAGGTAAACTGGTTTCTATGCCCGCGCCTTCTACGTACTCACGAATTTGCCCATCGGAGTCACAGGTAATATCTTGAATAATAGCGCGCTGGGTAAGCGGTTTATCTAAATTTTCGATAGGCATAACTGGAAACAACTGCTCAATGCCCCATACATCAGGTAACGACTGAAACAGTGAAAAGTTAACAAATAGCTTATCGGCTAGCTTTTCGTGTAAATCGTCAAGTACCTCACGGTGCGCACGCGCGTTATTGCTAAGTGATGCGCGTACTCGGTGCAAAATAGTAAAGTATAATTGCTCTATTTTCGCCCACTCTAGCATGCTTACTAACCCATGCACGTATTGGTCGTGCGCTTCGCTAAATAAGTGCATCGCATCGTGGTAAATCTCTAGCGCCATACGCGGGTTTAAACGCTGTAAACACTGCCACATTTCATCAAGCACTAGCGCACTGTTTTTAAGAGGCGGTTCTGGATTTGGATGATTTGGCGCTTTTTCTACGTCTATTACATCGGTAATTAACACCGCGTGGTGCGCTGTTAAAGCACGCCCTGATTCGGTGATAATGGCTGGGTGCGTAAGTTGATGTTGGTCGCACACCTCAGCAAAAGCATTAACCACATTACGTGCGTATTCTTCAACGGTGTAGTTCATCGAGCACGCACTGCGTGAGCCTGAGCCTTCGTAGTCAACCCCTAAGCCACCGCCTACATCAACGGTATTAAGCGGCACTCCTAGCTGGGTAAGCTCAGCAAAGTGGCGCGCGCATTCTCGCAGGGCGCGGTGTATATCGCGTATGTTGGCAATTTGAGAGCCAATATGAAAATGCACCATTTGCATTAAATGTAATTTATTATGCTTTTTAAGCACCTCAACAGCACTAAGCACTTGGCCTGCAGTTAAGCCAAATTTGCCTTTTTCGCCGCCGGTATTTTGCCACTTACCTTTGCCTACTGAGTTTAAGCGAATACGTATACCAATGGCAGGCTCTATGCCTAGGTTATCTATTTCTTCAAGTAAGGTCGTCAGCTCTGAGAGTTTTTCGACGACTATTTTAACGCTGTGCCCCATGGCTTGACCAATACAGGCTAAACGTAAAAATTCACTGTCTTTATAGCCATTACAGACAATAGTAATGGGTTTATCGGCTACCCCTAAAATTGCCATAAGCTCAGGTTTTGAACCGGCCTCTAGGCCAACTAAACCACTTGGGTGCGCCAATAGTTTACTGACCACCGAGCGTTGCTGATTAACTTTTATAGGGTATACACACGTGTACTTGCCTTGGTACTCGCGACTGCTGCGCGCTAAGGTAAATGCATGGGTGAGTGTATCTACTCTATTTTTTAAAATATCGGTAAAGCGCACCAATACCGGCAATGTTAAACCTTGTTGCTTAAATTGCTCTGTGAGCTGCGTTAAAGAAATCGCATTTTTAGATTGGTCACCATCTGGGTAGGCAACCAGCTCGCCTTGTGCGTTAATATCAAAATAGCCATCGCTCCAATGAGCAACATTATATGTAGCGCGTGCTGTTTCTAAACCCCAAGTCATGGCAACTCTTCTTAAATCAATTAGCTATAAAGGCGCATTTTAATACGTCACTACCCCCTACGCTAACAAAAATTGAACTTTAACTCGATACTGGCTAACTTTATTGGCAAAGCAGTTAAAATTTCATTGAGCAAAACGCGAAGCACTGGCAGAATTGCCCCTTTTTCATACTCAACTTAAAAAGTGTAAAAGCAACTATGGCAAATTTAGATCAAAGTAAGTGGTTTACAGAAATTAGCGACCGCGATGGCAGCGCATTTTCATTACGTATTAACAAAAAGTTGGATGAAAAACAGTCTCCTTTTCAAAAGGTAGAAATGTTCGAAACCACAGACTTTGGTAATTTAATGATCATCGATGGCTGTACTATGGTAACTACACGCGAAAACTTTTTTTACCATGAGATGATTAGCCACCCTGCACTTTTAGCGCACCCAAATCCTAAAAACGTGGTCATTATTGGCGGCGGCGATTGTGGTACATTACGTGAAGTTTTAAAACACCCAGGTGTAGAAACCGTAACGCAAATAGATATAGACGAAGTAGTCACGCAAATGTCGTTAAAATACTTCCCAGAGCTTTGTGAGTCTAACAACGATGCACGCGCAACTGTTATGTTTGATGATGGTATAAAATACATGCGTGACGCTGCGGGCGAGTCTATTGATGTTGTTATTGTTGATGGTACAGACCCAGTAGGCCCAGGCGAGGGATTATTTAACCACGCGTTTTACACTAGCTGCTTAAATGCATTACGCCCTGGTGGTATTTTAGTGCAGCAAAGCGAATCGCCATTAATGCATATGCCACTGCTAGTAGAAATGCGCGAGGCCATGCTAAGTGTGGGCTTTAACGACTTACAAACACTGCCATTTCCACAGCCAATTTACCCAAGCGGTTTATGGTCAGTAACGCTTGCTCGTAAATCACAAGCATTTAATGGCTTTAGAGAAGCCGATGCCGAGCAAGTTGCACAACAAAGCGAATACTACAACAGCGGTATTCATCACGGCGCACTTGCTACACCAAACTTTATGAAACGCGCATTTGATAAAAAATAATTCACACTTTTTTTGAAACTAAAAGGGAGCTTTAAAAGCTGCCTTTTTTTGTACTTTAAAAGCGCCATTGAGCGTTAGCCATAAGCTGCTGCGATATTCGCTGAGCAAAGCCACTACCCGGCCTATTTTGTACAAAGCTATGCAGCGCCGAGCCTTCAACACCTATTTGTAGCGTATCGGTTAATTGGTAACGCCATGTGGCTGTTAAGCCTTCGCCGTGGCTGGCGTTAGGGTCAAATGCGGTGGTGTCATCGTCATCTACTTTAAAATAATCATACCTAAGCGATAACCTATGCTTACCCGCTTTATGGCTGAGCATTAAATAATGGCTATAAAAACGGTTATAAATAAGCTTATTAGCCCCCATTTCGGTTTTACCATCGAGTAGCTGGGCAATCAAACGGGTTTTACCTGTAAGTTTATATAACCACGCTAAACTGCTAAAGCGAGTATGCCAAGCATACTGCCCTGTTGTGCGATTAAAAATGCTGGGATCGGCGTTATTATCGTAATAATAAAACCTAAACTGCGAGCGTTTTAAATAATCCCAATGCACGCCGGCATAGTAGCCAAAGCGGCCATCTACTTCTTCAAAAGGCAGCACTTGGTTAGCTTGCCAACGTAATTCGTCACTATTTAATGCCGCAATAGGTGCAAATTGTACACTTTCGTTAAATGTTGTTTGCCTGTCGTGCAGCGCAAAGCCGCGCCAAGAAAGCAACGTCCCTGTTGGGTCGTTCCCTTTATAAATAGCAGCGCTCACACTAAAACTATGCTTAGAATTAAAACGTTTACCTGGGCGTTTAATGCTAAGCTCACCACCTATGGTGCGAAGCTCTTCGCCAAGCCAACTGTTTATGGCCGAATTAGTATAATTGTAAGGCGAGGTCCATCCTATATCGGGGTTTTCTAGCGACATACTAGGATAAAACCCACCGAGCTTTACATGCCATTTATAACGGCTGTTTACTAACGGCTGATACTGTAAATACGCTTGGCTTAAACCTAATGTGGTTTTCGGCTCTTGATTAGCATTAACAACGGCATGTGCGCTCCAGGCGCTACTTAAATCGGCCTTAAAGTCTATAATTCCTTGCGATAACAAAATGCTATCACTGCTATCTCCATGGCGATATAAACCAATACCGCCATCTTGAAAGCTTTGTGTATCGTCGCTTGCAACCGCACGTACCTGAATAAGCCCTTTAACTTGCGAAAAAGCCGGTAGGCTCATAAAAAGTAGGCCAAGTAATACTGTATTTTTGCGCCTAATAGTCATCAAATTCATCCGTAGCAAAGTCTATTTGCTCGGCTATGGCCTGCTTTACGGTGTAGTGTATAGGTGACTCGCTTACATTAACGCTGTGAGTTTCTACGTTGCTTATATCGCTAAAGCCAGAATGCCATACACTCATGCTGTATTGCCCATTAGGGGCTGTTAAATTAACCCTACCGTTGTCGTCGGTAATTGCAAAAACGGTGCTATCAACCACCACAATATAGCCCAACATCCAGTCATGAATATTACAGCCAAGCTCAACCACCCCAGTTTGATCAAAGGTTATGGGGGCTTTAGGTTGCTCTTTGTAAAGTTTCAACTCAAAGGTTTTAGCTTTAGAAAACGAATAAACGTGGTGCATGATAGAGTCGGCATTAGGAAACTCTACCTTTGCATTTTGCGGAACAACTAACGTACGCGGCGTAAACTCGCGGTTTTGTTGGCTCATTGCATAGGTTTTACTTTCTTGATTGCCGGCCTGAATTGATGCCCCGCTTAGCCACACTACCGCATTTGCTAAAGGCTGATTATTGGCATTTTTTATAGTTATTGTTGTTGCTGCTGCGCAAGTACTCATACATAGCAGTAACACACTTAGTAAGGGTTTTATCATGGGGCTAATCGCTATAATCAATTTGTTTACATTATAGACCGATTAAACCGTTAAATTCTTTCTATTCTTTAAAATATTGAATACGTATGTATACAGTCGTATTAACAACTCACTGCCATTATCCTTAAAGGTCACCACCGACTCATCAAAGGACACACAATGAGAACATCCGCACTTTTACTACTGGCGTTTGCTGGCAATAGCTTTGCACAAACCGCTGTAGTTGAATCACCAAACTCACAAATAAAAGTGACTATTTCAGATGAAAATAGCACACCCAGCTACGCTATTAGCTTTAAAAACAAACCAGCTATAAACGCATCGCGCCTGGGTTTTGAATTTAAAACCCAAGCTGCATTTAGGGATGGTTTTAAAATTACCCATGTTAAGCAGCAAAGCGTAAATACCCAGTGGCAACAACCTTGGGGCGAGCGACAAACGGTTACTGATAAACACAACGAAGTTGCGGTTACGTTTGCAAAAAACGAGCCTAATAGTGCAACCTACACAGTGCGCTTTAGAGCTTTTGATAGTGGCGTTGGGTTTAGATACGAAGTACCAAAACAAGCAGGCTTTGATCAAACACACATTACCAAAGAGCTCACCGAATTTGCCATTAACAATAACAACAATGCCACCGCATGGTGGATCCCCGCCCGCGGCTGGAACCGATACGAATACGTTTACAACACCACCGCATTAAATGACGTCCCCCTTGCACACACGCCGTTTACCTTAAAAACCAATGACGGTACCCATATAAGCATTCATGAAGCAGCCTTAGTTGATTACGCAGGCATGGTGCTTAATCAGCGCCGCCCAGGCACTTTTAATGCCGATTTAACACCCTGGTCAGACGGCATTGCCGTTAAAAAACAAGGTGCGTTTAATACCCCTTGGCGCACCATTCAAATTGCCGACAGTGCGGTCGGCTTAGTCAATTCAGACATAATATTAAATTTAAACGAGCCTAATAAACTAGGCGATGTGTCGTGGGTAAAACCTGGTAAATACGTGGGTATTTGGTGGGGCATGCATATAAACACGCAAACCTGGGGCAGCGGCGAAAAACACGGTGCCACTACACAAACCACTAAGTACTACATGGATTTTGCCGCAGAATATGGCTTTGATGGCGTACTAGTAGAAGGCTGGAACATAGGCTGGGACGGTGATTGGTTTTTTAATGGCGATGTATTTAGTTTTACACAACCCTACGACGACTTTGATATAGCGGCCCTTACTCAATACGGCAAACAAAAAGGCGTGCAGTTAATTGGCCACCACGAAACATCGGGTAATGTAAGTAACTACCGTGACCAAATGGAGGATGCCTTTGCCCTTTACGAAAAATCAAACGTAAGCCAAGTTAAAACGGGCTATGTAGCGGATGGCGGTAACATAAAACGCATAGACGAAAACGGCATTGCCCGTCATGAGTGGCACGACGGCCAATTTATGGTTAACGAGTACCTTTACAACGTAAAGCTGGCTGCTAAACATAAAATTAGTATTAACACCCACGAGCCAATAAAAGACACAGGCCTGCGTCGTACCTACCCAAATTGGATTGCCCGCGAAGGGGCACGCGGCCAAGAGTTTAATGCATGGGGCACGCCTCCCAACCCACTAGAGCACATTCCTATGCTGGCGTTTACCCGTATGCTGGCAGGGCCTATGGACTTTACCCCTGGCATTTTCGATATGGGCTTTAATGGCTTAGGCGATGATACAAACCGCCCACAAACAACGCTTGCCAAGCAGCTTGCACTTTATGTTGTGCTGTATAGCCCAATTCAAATGGCCGCCGACTTACCTAAAAACTATTTAGCCAAGCCTGATGCATTTCAATTTATTCAAGACGTACCAACCGATTGGCAGCAAAGTATTGCGCTTGATGGCGAAGTGGGCGACTTTATTGTTTTTGCCCGTAAAGAGCGCAAACGCGATAAATACTCAGGAAACGATTGGTACTTAGGCGCCGTAACCGACGAGAAAGCCCGAACTATTGAGGTAAAACTCGACTTTTTAGAAAAGGGTAAAAAGTTTGAAGCGCACATATACCAAGACGGTAAAAACGCTGAATGGAAAAACAATCCGTACGATTTAGATATCGAAAAGCGCGTAGTTAGCGCAAACGATAAGCTAACTTTAAAACTAGCAACAAGTGGTGGTACAGCAATCCGCTTTAAAGCACTTTAAGTTTTAATACTATTAACGTTATGGAAATAGCCAACTCTGCACAGCTTACTGTGCAGAGTTTTGTATTTTTATAGGTAAATAAATTTGTGCACTTAGGCCGCCTTCTGGGCGGTTTTCTAGCTCAACTTTACCATCGTGCATATCAATAATACGCTTAATAATGGCAAGGCCTAAACCACTCCCCTCACTACCACGCGCAGTGTCACCTTGTTTAAAAGGCTCAAACACCGATTCTAGTTCGCTTTCTGGTATACCGGGGCCGTTATCGTTTACCGCTATCACAACGTATTTTTTGTTTGAATTAAAGTAGCTTAATACTTCTATATCGCCGTCTGAATAGCGCAGCGCGTTTTCAATCATGTTAGTAATTACACGCTTAATAGCCACACTACTTAACGGGACAAGCCCTACGCTGGGGTTGCCTTTAAAGGTAATAACGCGTTGCTGTTTAAGCTCACAATTAACCACTTCAGTCACTAGCGCATTTATATCTTCGCAAGCAAGCTCATCTGTTTTGTGGTGGCGTAAATACTCAATAAACTGATCGATAATGCCATTCATATCTTCAATGTCGTAAATGATGCCTTCGCGAAGGTAGTCATCTTCATCGTTCATCATTTCGGTGGCAAGGCGGATACGAGTAAGCGGAGTGCGTAAATCGTGAGAAACACCGGCCATGAGTAAACGGCGATCGTTTTCAAGAGCGGCAATACCGCGCGACATTTGGTTAAATGCACGGGTAACTTCTATAACTTCACTGGAGCCTTCTTCTTCAAGCTTACTACTAAAATCGCCCTTACCCACTTTCACGGCTGCTTGCTGCAACGCCTTTAATGGGCGGTTTAAGTGCCGAGCAAATAGCCAGCCGCCTAACACACTTAAAAAACCAATACTTGATAAATAAAACGTTAAAAATTCGAGGTTATTTTCTTGATACCCGCTAAGCGGTACTTTTACCCAATAACCGGGTGCTTGCGGCGCTTCTACCCAATAAATCAGCGGGTCGGTTTGACTAATACGCACCCGAGCAGAACCATTTAATTGCTCAGACATACTACGCGACAGCATCGAGTATTCTCGGGTTTGACCCAGCCCTTGGCGCATTGCCTCGCGCTGCGTCATCACTTCTATACCTGTAATTTCAAAAAACTTTTCAGATACTTCGTCGTTTATCTCTACGCCGTCTTCCCAGTCTATAAATACCGTTTTAATTTGCTTTGCCAGCATTAAATTTACTTGTTCTATGGTTGGTTTTACAACGTAAAAGCTCACCGTTACATACGACACTATTTGGTTAATTAGCAGTAAAGCGGCCACTAAAAATACAGTTTGTCCAAACGCACTACGCGGAAAAAATCCCATATAAACTACTTATCACCGTCAGGAACAAACACATAACCCAAACCCCATACAGTTTGAATATAGCGCGGGTTGGCAGCATCTACTTCTATCATGCGGCGCAGTCGCGATACTTGCACATCAATACTGCGCTCAAGCGCACTGTAATCTCGCCCACGGGCAAGGTTCATTAGTTTATCGCGGCTCAGTGGCTCGCGCGGGTGTGATACAAGCGCTTTAAGTACGGCAAATTCACCACTGGTGAGTGAAATGGTTTTATCGCCCTCGCTCATTTCGCGCGTGGCTAAATTAAGCGTAAATTGCCCAAAGGCTATTAAGTTTTCTTCCGCTGCGGGTGCGCCCGGCACTTCTTTGGCGCGGCGGCGTAAAATAGCTTTTATGCGAGCCAGTAATTCGCGCGGGTTAAACGGTTTCGGGATGTAGTCGTCTGCGCCTAGTTCAAGGCCTATAATACGGTCGACCTCATCGCCTTTTGCTGTCAGCATCACAATAGGGATTTCGTTTTCTTTTTGGCGTAGCCGGCGGCAAATAGATAAACCATCTTCGCCTGGTAGCATTAAATCAAGCACCATTAAGTGAAAGTTCTCTCGCTCAATGAGTCTATCCATTTGCTCTGAGTTTGCGGCGGTTCTAACAATAAAGCCTTGCTCTACTAAATAACGCTCTAGTAAGCTGCGCAGGCGCATATCGTCATCTACAACTAATACTTTTGTGGTTTCGTGTCCCATTGCGTGTTTCTTATTTTTATTTCCAATTAATAGTTAATATAAATGAAAAACTTAATAATCAAAATCTAATTGCGCGCTTAGATTGTTACTGAACATTTCAAAGTTATAATATTAGGGCGTGTTGACCTTTGCGGATTGAAATTTGTTCAATCTAGGGGCGATTAAATTGCGGCGCGAGCTTTGTAACCTAGTGGGCTAAGTAAAAACCGAGCAAAGCTTCCGCGTCCTGCTCACGCCCCTTACCTACATCCATGTAGGCAACAAAGAGTTTATCGCCCCTAGGCAGAACCCGAAGGGCAGCGCATGTTTGGCATTTATGCTGCGTTATCACCTATTTATGGGGAATAACCACACTTCATAGGCTCTGCCTTGCCTAAAAACCAAACATACTGCTGCAAATTCGACCATCAAAGAACAACACGCCCTAAAGTTTACACTCGACAAATTTTAGCAATTTTAATAACGTGCACAGCATTAGAGTTAATGAATAAAAGCCCATGAAAACAAATTTAATAACCCGCGAAGGTTACTTACAATTACAGCAAGAGCACGACCATTTATGGAACGTTAAACGCCCTGAAGTCACTAAAATAGTGAGTTGGGCGGCAAGCCTTGGCGATCGCTCAGAAAATGCAGACTATCAATATAATAAACGCTTACTGCGCCAAATTGATCGTCGTGTTCGGTATTTGCGCAAACGCCTACCCGATTTAAAAGTTATTGATTACTCGCCGCAGCAAGACGGTAAAGTATTTTTTGGCGCATGGGTAGAAATAGAAAACGAGCAAGGCGAGGTTAAAAAATTTAGAATTGTAGGGCCTGATGAAATATACGACCGTAAAGACTACATATCAATTGACTCACCTATGGCGCGTGCCCTGATAAAAAAACAAGTAGACGATGATTTTGAGGTACCTACACCGCAAGGTAAAAAAGAATGGTATGTAAATAGTATTGAATATCAAAAATAGTCCCCCATAACATTATTAATAAATAACTACTTTGATTCAGATCAGGTAAATTTTTTATTGTGTAATATATCTCATTAGGATATATATTGGTTTAGCAGGTTTATCTTTAACCTGATTTTTAAGGTAGTGGCTATGTCAAACTTAGTACAGCGCATATGTAGTAATGCCGTATTGTTTGCACTTTTAATGAGTGTGAGTTTGACTCTGCATGCCAATACCACCGAAGTAAATATAGATAACGCCAGTGTATCTAATCATTTTATCGCTTGTGAATTTCCTGACCAAGCAACCCCCGACATTGACTTAGATTCTCATGTTAATGCATTTGCTATTAGGTTGTTTCAACCGCTACCTAATGCTGTTTCATCTTTTTACCAAAGTACAAACCTATACCGTCCTTTTAGTACGGCATATCAACGTGGTCCACCTAGCTATTTAATTTAATTCACAATTTTACTTTTTGATTAAATTTTATAACTAATAAGGTGACTACTATGTCTAACTTTAAAGAATTACGTACCCAAAATATTTCTCATGGCGTTATTGCAAGCACGTTTGAAGATCAACAAGCCACTATTGATTTAACATCTCCGGCTTTAACCGTAATCAATAACTTTACCCAAAAAACGCCAATTCGCGCTCAATACGACACTCCTATCAGCGAGGCGCTTAAACAAGTACTAGCAGAGCATTCTGACTATGTATTGGTGACTGATGATGCGCAAAAATTAATTGGTATTGTTTCAAGTGCCGACCTACAAAGCGCTAAAATTACGGCCATTGCACAGCGTTTAAATACCAGCCGCAATGAAGTGAGCTTACGCTACATTATGACACCTATTAGCCAACTTAATGGCGTAAGTATGCAAAGCCTAAGCTATGCAAGTATTGGCGATGCACTACAAACAATGGAGCATCAAGGCAGCATGTTTTTATTAGCAACAACCACTAATAACGAAATATGCGGATTAATTTCGGCGCGTCAAATAGCTAAAACGTTACACATTCCAGTGCATATTACTCCAATTGCTCACACGTTTAGTGATGTTTTAGAAAGCGTAGAGCACCCTCACTAAAGCGCGCTTTTACGCTTTGTCAGCTCAGCCAAGCCAACCATCTTAAAGCAAGCAAAATTGCTTGCTTTAAGAGCTTTTTATTACAACCTGCTGTGATATTATTCAACTAATAAATACCTACCAAACTCATTAAATAGCAACTTTAATAAGCTGGGTATAACAGTACCAGAGGGATTTTCTGGTTTTATTTTTTGTATTAAAAGGTTTATGCATGAGCGATATCTCTGCACGTTTAGCCACTGAGCTAAATGCACAACAGCAACAAGTTGTTGCTGCTACAAAATTACTTGATGAAGGCGCAACGGTTCCTTTTATTGCGCGTTACCGTAAAGAAATTACCGGTGGATTAGACGACACGCAATTACGCCTTTTAGAGCAACGTTTGTCGTACTTACGCGAGCTTGAAGAGCGCCGCAGCTTTATTTTATCAACCATCGAATCGCAAAATAAATTAACGCCAGCACTTAGTGCCGATATTACCAGCGCACAAAGTAAAACTGAGCTTGAAGATTTATACCTTCCTTATAAAGCTAAACGCCGTACCAAAGGGCAAATAGCCATTGAAGCAGGCCTTGAGCCACTTGCCGATGCGCTATTTAACGATGCAAACTTAGAGCCAGAGCAACAAGCGCAGCAGTTTATAAATGCCGACAAAGGCATTGCTGATACCAAAGCAGCCCTTGATGGCGCTAAATTTATTTTAATGGAACGCTTTGCAGAAGATGCCAAGTTATTAGCTAAATTTAGAAGCCACATTAGCCAACACGGCGCTATACAAAGCACACTTATTGACGGCCAAGAGCAAGCCGGTAGCAAATACCGCGACTACTTTGACCATCAAGAACCTCTTAAAAAGGTCCCTTCTCACCGCGCGCTTGCTATGTTGCGCGCGCGTAACGAAGGTATTTTACAGCTGAGTATTAACCCAGAGCCAAGCAGCGAAAATGCAGCCCAGCTATGCGCGCAAATGATTGCTGATCACTACCGTTTAGATGTGAAATATAAAGCAGCTAGCACATGGCTATTAAGTGTTGTGCAGTGGGCATGGAAAATAAAGCTTGGCCTACACCTAGAAAATGAATTTTTAGCAGCTATGCGAGAAAAAGCCGAAACCGGCGCTATAGATGTATTTGCTAAAAACTTAAAAGACTTACTTATGGCCGCCCCTGCTGGGCCGCGTACCACGCTTGGTCTAGATCCTGGTTTGCGAACTGGCTGTAAAATTGCCGTAGTTGATGGCACAGGTAAATTGCTTACAACCCAAACTATTTTCCCCCACGCACCGCAAAATCACTGGGAAAAATCGTTACGTACATTAGAGCAACTATGTCGCCAGCATAAAGTAGAACTTATTGCGATTGGTAACGGCACCGCATCACGCGAGTCTGACAAGCTAGTAGGCGAACTTATTAAGGCCAATGCTGAGCTTAAATTAAACAAAATTATGGTAAGCGAAGCCGGCGCGTCTGTTTACTCTGCGTCTGAATTTGCAGCAAATGAATTTCCTAACTTAGATGTGTCTTTACGTGGCGCGGTATCTATTGCGCGTCGCCTGCAGGACCCACTTGCCGAGCTTGTTAAAATTGAGCCAAAATCAATTGGTGTAGGCCAATACCAACACGATGTCTCGCAAAGCCAATTAGGCCAAACACTAACCGCAGTGGTAGAAGACTGTGTAAACTCAGTGGGTGTTGATTTAAATATGGCCTCGGTGCCGCTTCTTACTCGCGTATCGGGGTTAAATAAAACCTTAGCGCAAAATATAGTAAATTACCGCGACACTAACGGCACGTTTGCTAAGCGTAGCGAACTTAAAAAAGTTGAGCGTTTAGGACCAAAGGCGTTTGAACAAGCAGCAGGCTTTTTGCGTATTAATCAGGGTAAAGACCTACTTGATAACTCATCAGTTCACCCTGAGGCTTATCCTGTTGTTAAACTTATTTGTGAGCGTAACAACCTTGATGTAAATAGCTTAATAGGCAATAGCGAGTTTTTAAATAAGCTGGTTGCTAATGACTACACCGACGAGAAGTTTGGTTTACCTACCGTTACCGACATCATTAAAGAGCTAGATAAGCCTGGGCGCGATCCTCGTCCTGAGTTTAAAACTGCTGAATTTAAAGCCGGTGTAGAAAAAATCACAGACCTAAAACCCGGTATGATTTTAGAAGGTGTGGTTTCTAACGTTGCTAACTTTGGTGCGTTTGTTGATGTAGGTGTTCACCAAGATGGCCTAGTGCATATTTCGGCAATTACTAATAAGTTTATCTCTGATCCGCGCGAAGTAGTAAAAGCCGGTGACATTGTAAAAGTAAAAGTGGTTGAGGTAGATGCCCCACGTAAACGCATTAGCTTTACTATGCGCTTAGATGATGAAATAGACACAAGCAATAAACCCGCTGCCGCGCCGCAAAAGCAACGCAGTAATCAGGGCCAGCAACCGCGTGCAGCAAAACCAAAGCGCGATAACGGTAACGCCATGATGGGTAATGCCTTTGCCGATGCATTTGCTAATGCAAAAGTAAAAAAATAATACCCGTTTACTTCATTAAGTGATGACTACTTAAACTAAAAAGCCGCTCATTGAGCGGCTTTTTTAATTATGCTTAGCTGGTGTTAACCAAACGCAGAAAAACCACTCTCGTTTTGGGGGGAGCTAGTCATTTGATAAAAATTAGCTATACGGCCAGCTCGTGCGTCTACTTCTGGGTCGCGTGTTTGCTCGGTATTAGTATCGCTTTGAGACTCAGCAGTGCTGGTTTCGTTTATTGACAACGCACTTTGTGGCTCTTGTGCTTGCGCTTCATCGTCAGCAGGGGCTGATAATTCAGCTTGCGCTGCGGCCATTTTTTGGGTTGCATCAGCGGCAATGGCTCTATCTGCACTAGAAGGTTCAGCAGGGGCAAGTGCGGCTGCTCGTACCGTTTGCATTTTATCTATAGTGGCTTGCGGATCGCCGGGGATTTCAGATACATCAATTTGTACCTCACCGCCAACAGCGTAATTAGTGCCATCTGGTCCGCGTTGGTATTCATAACTTGGTGAGCCTGCATACTGCCCACCCACCGATGCATGAGCTTGTTCGTGCACACGCACTTCAGTATCGCGCGCTTTAAGCTCTTCAATTTGCTGCTGTTCTAATTCTAGCTGTTGCTGATCTTGCTCTTCTTCGGGGGTGTCTTCGCTTGCTTGTTGCTGTTCGCTACCTGAATCTTCGCGGCCTTGCTGGCGCTGCTCAACAGCTTGCTCATCACTGAGTTTACCGGTTGCATCATAGGTGGCTGCTTCTGCACTGCTTGGCAGTTTTGCTTTATCAGCATCGCTTTGTGCTTTGGTTTCGGTATTACTGGCGCTATTGGGTGCAGGGGCAGGAATAACTTCGCGCAGTTGGTTGTCACGCCGAGCGGTTTCCGTATAAACATTGGCAGTGTTTATATTGATAGACGGAAATGGCGTGACAATATTCATAACGTTTAAACTTTAATATCGATTAGCGTACCAAGCACTTCATCTGCAGTTTGAATAGATTGCGTGTTTGCCTTGGCATTAAACTCTTCAACTTTTAAATTAACAAGCGCTTCGTCAACCCGAGCTGGTTGTGCAACAGGCGCTGTTACAGCCTCTTCAGGTCGCGCAGCTGTTAACTGGCGCTGTTGGGCTAGTTGCGTATCGTCTTGCTCTTCAATGGTGGCACGGTTTATCTCTGCGCTTGCTCGTTCTATACCTTGGCTTGCACGATTAAACCCTTCTACACCACTATTAAATACTGAACCAATAGCCATGCTGTACCTCCAAAAAATAAATATTGTTTAATTATCGCTCACTTCATGGGCAAAATAAAGCTTTAAACAGTACCTTTCTTTAGGCTATTTTAAAGCATTGATTTAACGGCAGATAAAAACTCTTTTTTATGAGAAATAAACGGTGCATGGGAGGCTTTGTCTAGTACTTCGTATTCAAACTCAGTATTTAGTGCTGCCATTTTATTAATTGCTTTGTAAGGTACCAGCGCATCTAAACGGCCAAATATCGCTTTTACAGGCACTGGGCAATGCGCAAATACGTTGCGTAAATCATCATTTTGTAAAATATTTAAACCCGCACTTAACGCCTCACTTTTAGGGGCGCTGTACTGATTTAGCAAGTGCTTTAGCTGCTTTATATCATCGCGTGCCGACTCACTACCCATGGCCTGAATAGCTAAAAAGCGCTCTATGGTTTTTTCTCGCTGATTAACTAATTGCTCTTTAAATTGCTCAAGCACGCTGGCTTTTATTCCAGGCCAATCATCTGCCTCGGCAAAAAAAGGGCTTGAGGCAACTAAAATTACTTTTGATACTTTATTTGGCCAATGTTTAGCAATATAAAGTGCAAACAATCCTCCTAGCGACCAGCCCATTAAAATAGAGCCAGGGCTAAGTTGCTCGCTTACGATTTCAGCTGCATCGTGTAAATTATAAGGACTTGGGCAGCTATTGCTGTTGCCAAAGCCAGGCAGATCAATACTGCGCACCGAGCCACTGTAAAAAAACGTTAACTCTGGCTGCACTAATTGCCATACGCCTTGGTTCATGCCCCAACCATGTAATAAAACTAACTCGCTTTGCATATTTGCCTAACCTTAACCAAACTTAGCCACATCATAACGCTTACATTGACGAAAGCAACGCAAGGAGCAGCCAATGCAACACTCATTTTTTAATTGGTTATTTCCCTCTTATTGCGTGCAATGTCAGGGAGTTATTAGTGCTCAAGAGGGGTTGTGCGACTATTGCTTAACGGATTTAAGCGTGTTTGATTTAAATAAGCACAGTAATTTATTGCACCGCCCGGATATTGTAGAAATGTTTCCGCATTGCGAATTTGATAAGCTCTTTGCCTGTGCTTTTTATCAGCCCCCTTTTGAGCATTGGCTTAAACGGCTCAAATTTAATAATCAAATTCACTATAAAAAAGCGCTGCAACAAGTAATTAAACGCCAGCTAACGGTGTTTTTTGAAAATTTAACTACCCGACCCGACATAGCTATTATTTTACCTTTGCACCGAGGACGCTTTTTAACGCGCGGGTTTAATCAGGTAAGCCAAGTGTGGCAACCGTGTTTGGCAAAACATATTTGTATAAGTAATGCGCTAATACGCAATAAAGCCACGCAAGCACAGTCACAATTATCTAGAGCTAAGCGGGTTAAAAATGTAAAAAATGCCTTTGTATGTACACAAGATATGAGCGGTAAAACGGTGGTTATTGTAGATGATGTAATGACCACAGGCGCCACGCTCAACGCGGCTACCCGGGTATTAAAGCAAGCGGGCGCTAAACAAGTATGGGCTTTTGCTACGTGTTTAACGCCACTTTAAAGGTGTAATTAATCACCTCTTACTCTAAATGTGTGGCCAAAAAATAAAGCATTACTGAGTAATCGGCTTGTGCCGTACCAGTATCCTCTAAATACAGGGTTATCTGTCATCGCAATAACACTGCCACGCCCGTATGAGTGAGCCATCATGGCTGCTGCACCGGCAATTTGCTGCTCATTTACGCCATCGGTAAACCCTGCTAATAGTGGTTTTTGCGGGTAAGTGAGTATGTTTACAAACGGGGCAGATGATTTTTCTAATAACCAGGTACTATTTTTAAATACAGGCAGCGTTTCACGATTAAGCGAAAACGTTAGTGGATGCGTGGTGTCTACATCGGTATTAAAAATAGCGCCGGCTATACGTTGTCGCCCTGCTAAATGGTCTTTATCTGCGTAATTTAGCCCTTGAGTATTAAAAGCGCTGGCTACATCTTGCCTAGATAAATAATTAGCCTTAAGTAATTGCTGATCAGCTAAAAATTTAGCGCCGCCTTTGTGGCCCCAAATTACGCCGCCTTTTCTTACCCAGCTTTTAATAGCAACTTTATCACTATCGGGTAAGCCCGAGTAATTGCCATTAGCTAGTACAATGTGGCTATAATTATTTAAATCTAGGCTACCTAAACGCTCCATTTCTACTATGGTCGGAGAAATACCGACAAAGCGGTCAAGGTAATACCATACTTCACCCGCTTCGTATTGGCTTACGCCTTTACCGCCTATAAGCAGTACTTTTGGCTCGTTTAATACCGCCATAGTGCGCGAGCCTAAATCGGCGCCTTTCCCTGTAAGGCCAGTGGTAATAGGCTTTATCGCAATACCAAATTGCGTTTGAGCATCGTTTAAAATAGCCACCCAATCAGGGTTCGTTTGCAGCCCTGCGGGGACAATAATGCTGCCAGGTGCAAAGTCTATTTCGGTGGTGCTGCTTTTAGCTGTTAAGGCACTTAACGCGACACGCGCTTTAATGCCTTGCTTTAGCAAGCTATTTAACATTTTAGGTGCTAAGTAATCGTCCCAGGCAAAGCCAAATGCATAGCTTTGCTTTAACGCAGCAAATGATGGTTTAACTGCTTTTTGCCACGCAGTGCTGGCTACTTCTAAGCCCCAACTACTTTTTACTTGTGCAAACTCTAAATTAAAAGCGTGGGCGAGTGTCCAGCCCGACACATCATAAAATGTGTTATCGGCAAAACTTTTTTGCTCACTAAAAATAGCTTTTACTAAACGAAACTGTGGCTGAGCTAACGGCACAAAATAGCTCTGGGTGCTAAAGTTTTTGCCATTGGCTTTTAGCGTTTTTGTAAGTGGATAGGCGTTAATTTGATGCTGCTTTAACAGGTTTAAAAATAGTTTAATCCGGGTGTTATCTTTAGCGCCCTCAACCACATAGCCTTCAAAACTTTCATCATGTGCTAAATCAATTGCTTGGTTATAAAATTTTGCCTGATAGGTTAATAGCGCCTCGCGGTTATCTACCGCTGCTTTAAAGGTTGATAGGCTTGTTAGTAACTGATTTTTAAGAGTAAAAGGAAACGTAAGCGTACCATTTATGGTTTCTTGTACATGCCCACGTGAGCTGGCTTGCTCAAATAAAATACCTATACCGCCGTTTACATCGGGGTAGGTTGAACCCTTGCCGTAATAAAAGTCGTCAAAGCTTTCTTCGGTAAAATAAAGGGCATTATTTTTATCTAAAGTTTTAGCATGGTAATTGGCTATGGCTTTAGTAAGTGTTACGTTTTCATCTGGGGTAATTGGGTGCTTGCGACTGGCAATGCCAGGTTGAAAAAAGTAGCTGCTGTTTGGCCCCATTTCATGAAAGTCGGTAAGAATATTTGGCTTCCATTGATGAAATTTAGCAATGCGTGCACGCGACTCTGGGTGTTGTAGTAACAACCAATCGCGGTTTAAATCAAACCAATAGTGATTTGTACGGCTACTTGGCCAGCTTTCTACGTGTTCACGCGTTTTAGGGTCGCTTGATAAGTTCATCCCCCGATTACTATTAGCCCAATTGGCAAAGCGAGCCAAGCCATCAGGGTTAAGTGAAGGGTCGAGCAAAATAACGGTATTATTTAAAAATTTTTCTATTTCTGGGCCTTGCGCTGCAGCAAGGTAATACGCAACCAATAAAGCGGCATTGCTGCCTGATGACTCATTGCCATGCACACTGTATCCCATCCAAACTACAGCAGGCTCATTTTGTGTGTTTTTAGCTTGCTCACTGTTTGTTAAACGGGCTAAGTGCGCTTGGCGAATTTGCTCTAAGTTAGCTAGTTTTTCAGCGCTGCTAATACTTAGCATCACAAGCGGACGTTGCTCGTGTGTGCGCCCTATTACTTCAAAATTTATACGATTACTTTTTTGCGCTAGAATTTCCATGTAACGCACCAGTTGGTCGTGCCTTACATGCCACTCACCTACTTCGTAACCAAGTACGTCTTGTGGGGTGGGTATTGTTTTATCAAACTCTACATCTTGTTCAAAATAATACGAAAGTGGTTTTGCCATACTTGAAAAGCTAAGCATTGCCACCATTATAGTTACTATCCAGCGCATATAAATCACTCTAAAAATGTTTGTTATTTGCACGCTAGCATTGCTTAAAATAGATGCCAACTTTTTACGCTCAACACTAGCCGCAACACGATGAGCGGAGTATGATATGCAGTATCCGAGTAATTTAGTCAAGTATAGACGGTTTTATGATTTCTATTTCCGAAACAGCACAAGCGCATTTTGCTAAACTTTTAGCAGATCAAGCACAACAAACTAATATTCGTGTGTTTGTTGTAAACCCTGGTACATCACAAGCGGAATGTGGTGTTTCTTATTGCCCAGAAGACGCCGTAGAAGACAGCGATATTCGTCTTAACTTTAATGGTTTTGATGCCGTAGTAGATACAGAAAGCGCTCCTTTTTTAGAAGAAGCTGAAATTGATTTTGTTACCGACAAAATGGGCACTCAGTTAACTTTAAAAGCACCTAATGCAAAGGCACGTAAACTAGGCGATAACGCATCGCTAAATGAGCGTGTTCAACACATGCTAGAAACCGAAGTAAACCCGCAGCTAGCTAACCACGGTGGCCAAGTAAGCCTAGTTGAAGTAACCGATGAAGGTATTGCAGTACTTCAATTTGGTGGTGGTTGTAATGGCTGTTCTATGATCGATGTAACGCTTAAAGAAGGCATCGAGAAAGAAATGATTGCAAAGTTTGATGAAATCACCGGTGTTGCCGACATTACCGAGCACCAAGCGGGCGATCACTCTTATTACTAAGCAATAATGTTAAAGCCGCTTATTTATCGCTTAGGGAGTAACCCTAAGTTGAGTTTAACGCGCTTTTTTCGCGGCTTAGCACTGTTTGTGCTAGCCGTGATATTTATTGCCCTTGGCTACTACACCCACTTTAGTTTACAAATTATAGGTGTGGTTATTTTAATCCCGGCATTATTTTTTGCTGTATGGGGTTATAGCGGTATTTTTGCCAATCGTTTCTCGCAAGTTTTAAAAGATATGGGGCCAAAAAATCACGACCCCGACCTATGGAAATGACACGTTCGCTTAATCTAGCAGCTGATTAGTTGCTTTTAACTGCAAATACTTAATAATTAACGTAACGCCGCGCATAAGCATAAAGCAACTCATAGCCAGCCATAACGCATTATTTTGCCACTCTATAAACACCCAAAACACCCCAAAAAAGCCAATAGCAGCTGAAAGAATCATACTGTTACGCATATTTTTTGCCCGTGTAAGCCCTACAAATACGCCATCAAACAAAAAACAGCTCATTGCTAATATAGGCAATACTATTACCCACGGTAAGTAATTTGTCGCAGCTTCTATCACCTCGGGTACATTGGTTAAAAGCTTAATAATAGCGCTGCCAAACACAGCAAAAAATACGCTGTAAAGCACGCCAAAAAGCACCCCCCAAAACACACTTATTTTTACCCATAATCTAATGTTATTAACGCTTCGCTGGCCTTTAGCTTGACCAACTTTGGCTTCGCTTGCATAGGCTATTCCATCAAGTGCAAAGCTTACCAACATTAAAAAGTTAAGTAACACGGCATTCGCTGCAAGCGCTGTTTCACCTATGCGGGCGCCATAAAAGGTCATAAAGCTAAAGCACAATTGCAAAATTAAAGAGCGAATAAATATATCTCTATTTAAACTAAGTAGCTCTGCCATTTTGCTAACACTGAGCCAGTTGGGCACGCTTAGCTCCACGCCTTGCTTTTTAGCGAGCTTAATCACTAGTAGCAACGCAAAAGCCAACGCGCTGTAATCCGCAATTAACGACGCCCACGCGGCTCCCGCTACTGCCCAGTCTAAATACACCACAAAATATATATCGAGCACTATGTTGGTAATATTGGTCACTAGCAGCAAGTAAAATGGTCCTCGCCCATAATGTACGCCAAGCATCCAGCCAAGCAGCACTAAATTACAAAGTGCGGCAGGGGCACTAAATATACGAATACTAAAATACTGATATGCTTGAGCAAGAACCTTACTATTTGCGCCTGATAAAAATGCAATAGCTTGTTTTATCAAAGGCGATAAAGCTATAAGCGCTAACGCCACACACACGGCAAGTAATAAGCTGCGTTTTAAAAGCGCTGCCAACTGTGTTAAGTTATTTTGCCCGTATGCTTGGGCCACTAACCCTGTGGTGCTCATACGTAAAAAACCGGCGAGCCAAAATAAAATAGAAATAACAGCTGAGCCAAGTGCGATGCCCGCTAAGTAATGCGCGCTACCTAAGTGGCCAATAACAGCGGTATCAACAATTCCTAACAGTGGGACAGTAATATTTGATAATATCATTGGACCCGCTAGCAACAGCAAGCTTTTATGGTGTGCATTATTATGTTTAAGAAATTGTTTCATTTAGTTTTAATTACTCTCATTTGTTTATCAGTACGTGCTCATGCGGCGGTTATTTTACAGTATCACCATGTAAGCGAAACCCTTCCGGCTGTGACCAGTGTAAGCGCAAATACGTTTACCAAGCATTTGAGCTACTTAAAAGAGCATAATTTTAATGTTATTGCACTAAATGAGCTAATAAGCGCTATACAACAAGGCAAAACCTTACCTGAGAAAACAGTCGCTATCACCTTTGACGATGGTTACAACAATAACTACGAACAAGCTGCGCCTATTTTAGAAAAATTTGGTTACCCCTATACTATTTTTGTAAACCCTACCCTTATTGATGAAGGCAAAGGCTACGTAATGGGGTGGGATAAATTAAAAGAGCTCGCAGGCAAAGGGGCGTTAATTGCCAATCACACTGCCCAGCATGACTACCTGCATATTAAGCTAAAAGATGAGAGCGATGCACAGTGGCAAGCACGTATAAAACAAGATATTTTGCATTCTCAACAGCGTATTAAAGAAGAAATAGGCCACGACTATAAATACCTAGCGTACCCGTATGGTGAGTTTAATAACAAACTACAAGCGCTTGTAGAAGAGCTTGGCTTTATTGGCATTGGTCAGCACTCAGGCGCTGTAAATAAAAACGCTAACTTTACCCGCTTACCGCGTTTTCCAGCCTCTGGCTTTTACAGTAAATTAGATACGCTAATTACAAAATTAAACTCTCGGGCGTTTAGTATTAAAACCCTAGATTACCAAGACAGTGTAACCTCACAAAACCCACCAACGCTCAGCATTGAGTTTGAAATGGGTGATTTTCATAAAAGTCAGTTTGCGTGTTATGTCTCAAGTGTTGGGCAGGCTAAGTTAACTTGGGTAAACGACACAACTGTAAAAATTAACTCACCAAAGGCGCTAAATAAAGGCCGTTCACGCTTTAATTGTACCGCCCCTTCTATTGAGCACCCTGGTAGTTACTATTGGTTTTCGCAGCCGTGGGTTATTCAGTAGCAATTACACTTTTATAGTCTGATGCAATAAGCGCTGGGTTACTTTATCAAGCGCAACAATTTCGTGAGCGGCACCTAAATCAACCGCCGCTTTGGGCATTCCCCACACCACAGAAGAAAACTCATCCTGTGCAATGGTGTAACCACCCGCTTGTTTAATACTAAGCAAACCCTTTGCTCCATCGCTCCCCATACCGGTTAGTAACGCTGCCACAATGTTTTTTCCACCGCACTCAAGTAACGAGTTAAATAATACATCTACTGCCGGTTTATGGCGGTTAACAGGCTCAGAATCATCAAGCTCGCAATATAAACTTGCCCCTCTTTTTTTTATACAAGTGCAAACCACCTGGGGCTATATAAGCCCATCCCGCAGTGAGCTTGTCGCCGTGCTGCGCTTCTTTTACGTTAATTGCACAGGTGCGGTCCATACGCTGGGCAAACGAGGTACTAAATACCGGAGGAATATGCTGGGTAATCACAATCGCAGGGCAATTGGTCGGCATTTTTATAAGCACTTCTTTTATTGCTTCTGTGCCCCCTGTTGAAGCCCCTATCGCTATTATCTTGTTTAATAAAAATTGTGCATTGCTAGGTAAAAGCTCACTTACGGTGCTTACCTTTTTAAAACTTCTTACCCTTGCACCTGCCGCCACGCGCACTTTTTGCTGCACAACATATGCATATTGACTCATTTGCTGCTTAACATTCACAGTTGGCTTGGCAATAAAATCCACTGCACCAAGCTCAAGCGCTTCTAAGGTGATAGGCGAGCCTTGCTGGGTTAGTGTAGAAATCATCACAACGGGCATAGGTCTTAAGCGCATTAGGTTTCTTAAAAAGCTAATGCCGTCCATTTTTGGCATTTCTACATCGAGGGTAAGCACATCTGGATTGAGCAATTTAATCATTTCTCGTGCTTGATAAGGGTCTTCAGCACAGCCAACAACCTCGATATCGCTAGCCTGAGATAATATTTCGCTCAGCAAACGCCTTATCAGTGGTGAATCATCTATTATCAGAACTTTAACCATTACGACTCCTAAAACAGCTCTATGTTAGTCTCGGTGGCTTTATCTTGTTGCTTAAGGTTTTGCAGGTAGCGCACTTCGCGTTTTTCAATTGTATTGTTGTGCAAATTCTTCAGCTTTTTTACGTGGACTTTGCCCGTATGCGGATGAAAAAAATTTTTCGAGGCCATGGCCCCCCATATCTTGTGCGACAAGATTGAGCGACTCTTCCTGAATATACGCATTAGCAAAGCTAATATTACCAATCCCTATGTCAGTCATTGCGCTAATTATTTTGCCGCCACCAAAGAGTTTTATTTTTAAATTTTTTCGCGCAGCACCACCTTTGAGTACTTCGTTGATCAGGTATTCCATTGCCCAGTTTCCGTAGCGGCAGCTCAAACTATGGGCACTGTTTAATTCTAGGCCTTTTTTTACCGGCAACATAAAATGATTTACGCCACCTATACCGGCTTTCTCATCGTAAACACACGCGGCTATGCACGACCCAAGCACTGTAGAAATAAGCTCATCATTTTTTGAGACATAAAATTCGCCAGGTAATATTTTTGCCACCACGCTTGTGCGCCCTGCATCCCAGTAACGTTTTATATGTTCAAACCCTGGGAGCACCGGCCTAAACTGTGCGTGCATTGTGTTGCTTTTGATACATGGTTTTCCCTAAATTTTTAAACTCAGAATGCTCTTTTCCCATACTCTCTGAGTGCCCTAAAAACAAATAACCGTCACGATTAAGTGCATTTGCATAACGTTTAAATAAGGTGTCTTTTGTTTCTTTATCAAAATAAATAACCACGTTACGACATAAAATTAAGTCAAACTGCCCTTTCATGGGCCATTCTTGTAAAAGGTTAAGGCGTTTAAAAAAAATGTGTTTATTTAACTGTGGTTTTACTTTATATGTTTGCCCATCTTTGCTTTTTAAAAACCACTTTTTTAAGTACATTGTTTTCTAAGCCATTTACATTAGCCGCGGTATAAATACCCGCTTGTGCTTTGGCTAATACATTAGAATCTAAATCGGTTGCTAAAATTTTTACATCCCAAGAACTTGGGAATAAATCGGCAAGGGTTATTGCTAAGCTGTAAGGCTCTTCGCCTGTAGAGCAACCCGCTGACCATACGCGTACTCGTTTTGTTACTTTGTTACTGCTAAGTAACTGCGGCACTATGGTGTTTTTTAAAAACTCAAAGTGGTGGGGCTCTCTAAAAAAGGAGGTTAAGTTAGTGGTAATAGCATTAATAAATGCGTCAAACTCAGCCTCTTTATTATTGTGTAAGTACTCTAAGTATTGAGAAAAGTTTTTAAGTTTATGCTCTCTTACCCTTCTTGCTAAGCGGGAATACACCATTTCGCGTTTATGATCGCCAAGCACAATTCCGCACGCGTTATAAACTAAAGTGGCAATGTCTTTAAAATCTTTATCGGTACATAAAAATTCTTTCATTGTCATACCATCCCTTGTAAAGCAGGCTTGCTAGGGTATTAACTAGCAAGCCAGTAATGACTAAAACTCTTCCCATTCATCTGCTGAGTCTATAAAGTTTTCGCCTTTGGGTTGGGTATTTTTTAAATAGCCACTAGGTTGGCGCGCAGGGGGCGCTGAGCGTTCAAAGTGCGTATATGGTAATGTGTTCATGCCTTGCTGCCCGAGTGAAAAAAAGTGCAATAACTGACGCATCTCGTTTGCTTGCTCAGCCATTGACTCGCCCGCCGCAGACGCTTCTTCTACAAGGGCCGCATTTTGCTGGGTCATTTCATCCATTTGGGCAACCGCTTTATTGACTTGCTCAATGCCTGCGCTTTGCTCTTCAGAGGCCTCGGTTATATCCGAAATCATTTGCGTAACACGTTGTACGCTTGAAACAATTTCTCTGAGTGTTTCGCCCGACTCATTTACAAGCACAGAGCCATCGGTTACTTTTGCAACGCTGTCTCTAATAAGCTCTTTAATTTCTTTGGCTGCTCCAGCTGAGCGCTGCGCTAAATTACGCACCTCACCAGCAACAACGGCAAAGCCACGGCCTTGCTCACCCGCTCTGGCTGCTTCAACGGCGGCGTTAAGTGCCAGTAAATTAGTTTGAAAGGCAATTTCATCAATCACGCCAATAATGTCTGCAATTTTTTTACTCGACTCGTTAATGGCCGACATACTCGTTACAGCCCTATTAACTACTTCACCACCTTGAATTGCTTTCTCACAGGTTTCTTCGGCTAAATCGTTAGCGACTTTTGCGTTATCTGCATTTTGCCTTACGGTACTGGTCATTTCTTCCATACTTGAGGCGGTTTCTTCAAGTGATGAAGCTTGTTCTTCGGTACGCTGGCTTAAATCGGCGTTGCCTTGCGAAATTTCCTCTGCGCCACTGGCTACTAATGTGGCCGATGAGTTAATTCGGTTAATCACATCGGTCAATTTATCTGCTGTGGTATTAGCATCTTGCTTGAGCTTATCGAACGAGCCTTGATACTCTTTTTCTATGCGTTTTGATAGGTCGCCATTGGCCATTGCATCAAGCATTTGCGCGGTATCACTAACGGCATCATCAACAATTTCAACTAAGCTGTTTAAGCCCTGCGCTAAGCGTAAGAAAAAGCCTTCTTTTCCTTTTTCATCTACTCGGGTTTCTAAATCGCCATTACCTGCATCGCTGACTAATTGTGCAATTTCTTTTTCTATTGCAACTTCGCCCGTTCTATCTTCCCACTCAACTACGGTGCCTATGCGTTCTTGTTCTGGTGTAAAAATAGGGTTTGCAACTAAACCAAAGGTGCGCCCGCCTACTTTTATTTCGGCTCGGTAAGTTGTTGTAAGCTTAGCTAGTAGGTTTTGTTGATGAGCCGGATTTTTATGGAATATATCAATGTTTTGCTGCATTAAATTGGTGCTATCAAAGTTTGGCAGCTCCTTTTTCAAATCATCTTCAGCAATACTCATCATCGATTTAACCGCGTTGTTCATGTATACAATTACATTTGAAGCATCGGCTATCATGGTGTTTGTTGCTACGGTATCAAGGGCTTGTTTTACTCGTAAGTTTTCTTGTGCTTCAGCACGTTCTTGCTCTGCTTTTGCTACGCTATCGGTAATATCTTCCCACTCAACAATAGTGCCTAAATGCTTACCTTCATGGTTTATCCACGGTGTAGCAATTAAACTAAAAATAAGCCCCGCTAAACGTAACTCAGTTTTATAAGGTTGTTTTAAGTTTTTTAATAGTTCGCGTTGATGAGCTGGGTGCTTATGAAAATCATCAACACACGTGCCTATTAAATTATCAACAGAAAAACTAGGTAGCACACCTTGCAACTCAGTTTCTCGCGCTTTGAGCATTAATTTAACCTGATCGTTTACAAATACAATATTTAGGTCTTTATCGGCAATCATTACATTGGCTTGGCAAACAGTTAACGCACTTGCTAAATCGGCAGCCTTTTTAGACTCGCGCTCTAGCTGTTTTTGCGCGGTGATATCACTGGCGTATTTAATAACTTTATAAGGCTTGCCGTTTAAATCGAAAATAGGGTTATAAGAGGCTTGAATCCATACTTCTTGCCCTTGTTTGCCTATTCGCATGTACTCGCCCGAGTCGTACTCGCCTCGTCCTAACTTATCCCAAAATTGTTTATACTCGTTTGTTTTAGCGTATTCTGGGTCGACAAATAATTTATGATGCTGGCCTTTTATTTCGCTAAGTTGATAGCCTAAACCATTTAAAAAATTGTCATTGGCAGTAATAATTGTGCCATCAAGATTAAACTCAATCACCGCCTGAGATTTACTAATTGCCTCAAGTTGGCCTTGCGCTTCAGCGGCCTGTTTCTTTTGTTCGGTAATGTCGGTAGCAAATTTAATTACTTTTAGCACTTGCCCTTAGCTATCAATAATTGGGTTATAGGTAGCTTGGATCCATACTTCTCGCCCTCCATTAGCAAGACGCTTAAACTCATTAGAAATAAACTCACCACCGCGCAAGCGTTGCCAAAAATTTTTATACTCGCTGCTTTGTGCTTCATCTGGTTCAACAAACATAGAGTGGTGCTGCCCTTGCACTTCCTCTAAACGGTATCCCATTGCATTTAAAAAGTTTGAATTAGCCGTAATTATTCTGCCACTGGGTTCAAACTCAATAACCGCTAATGATTTATTTAATGCATTAACGATTAAGTCATTACTTGATTCTGACTGCTTCGGATTACTAAACCATCCCATGCCCATCACCACCTTTATGTTTGTTTTTGTTGCTACATAGCGCTGTGGCTATATATCCATTGTTCTTTGTAAATCAATTAACGAGACCATTTTTTCGCCCACGTTCACCAGCCCTGCGACATATTCACAATTACTCGAATCAGACAGGCTAGGGACGGGCTTGGCGTCTTGCTCTGCAATGCTGTAAACATCTGACACCGCATCTACTGCGATGCCCATTATTTTTGAATCGTTTTCAAAAATAACTTTTACAACAATAACAACTGTTAATGGCCCATATTCAGTGCTTGGCAGGCCAAAACGTAAGCGTAAATCTATTATTGGCACTATGGTGCCGCGAAGGTTTATCACTCCTTTAACAAAATCCGGCGCGTTGGGCAGTACGGTAATTTCTTCCCAGCTTCTGATCTCTTGCACGGTTAATATATCTACGCCGTATTCTTCGCCAGCCATAATAAAGGTTAAAAACTGCTTAACGCCTTGCTGTTGCCCTAAATCAATTTTGTTGTTTAGCTCGCTTTGTTCACTAATCATGAAGCCTCCAGAGGTGTTTTAGATTCTATGATTAGCTCTTGGCTACCTGGTTTTTTAAGCCCTGATAATTTTATTAAGCCGCTAATATCAACAATTAACGATACACGCCCGTCGCCTAAAATAGTTGCTCCAGACACCCCATCTACTTTTTGATAATTGGCCTCTAAACTTTTTATTACTACCTGCTGCTGCGAAAGTAAGTCATCAACCAGCAAACCCACTTTTTGGTTATCGGTTTCAACAACCACCAGCAAGGTTTTGTCTAATGACTCTATGGCGTTTTGATGATTAAAAATTTGATATAAGCGTAAAATAGGAATGTATTCGTCACGCAGCCTTAGTACATCTAAGTCTTTACCCACTCGGCTTACTTTAGTGATATCAATCTGTAGTGATTCAACAATAGAAATAAGCGGAATAATATAAGTATGCTGGGCAACTTTAACTAATTGACCATCTAAAATGGCAAGTGTAAGGGGCAGCCTAATTGTAAAGGTAGAGCCAACGCCAGGCGCTGATGAAACCTCAACCGAGCCATTTAAAGATTGAATATTGCGCTTAACAACATCCATTCCTACACCACGCCCAGATAAGTCGCTAACCGCATCGGCGGTAGAAAAGCCAGGCATAAAAATAAGCTCGTTAATTTCATCATCTGTTAAATTACAATCAGCGGTGATCAGCTCATTAGCAATGGCTTTTTCTTTAATTTTTTGCGTATTTAAGCCTTGCCCATCGTCCATTATTTCTATCACGATATTGCCGCCTTGATGAAAGGCATTTAAGGTCACGGTGCCCACTGGGTCTTTACCTGCGGCAACCCGCTGTTCAATTGTTTCAAGGCCATGATCGAGCGAATTTCTGACTAGGTGCACCATAGGGTCAGATATTTTTTCCATTACCGTTTTATCTAGCTCGGTTTGCTCGCCTAATAATTTTAACTCCACCTGTTTATTTAGTTTTTGCGCTATATCGCGCACTAAGCGCGGAAACCGGCTAAATACAAAGTTAATCGGTAACATACGAATACGCATAACATTTTCTTGCAGGTCTCGGGTATTGTGCGCCAGTTGTGCCAAACCTTCTTGTAATGACGTAATGGTTGATTCGCTAATTTCTTGCTCGCTCAACTGATTTAACATGGCTTGTGTTATCACCAGCTCACCGACCATGTTTATTAACGAGTCTACTTTGTCTATTCCTACTCTTATGGAGGTAGACTCTGGTGCTGATGTTGGCTTTTTATCGGCTGTGGGTTTGCTTTTAGGTTTGTCGGGTGCTTTTTTAGCATCGCTAATAGACGGTGTTTGAGCTGTGCTGTCGTTGCTCTTTTCATCAGGGTTGCGGTGTGAGACGTGTCTTCATCAAATAACCCGCCACAGAGCTCTATTTTTATATCGACATCATCTTCTACCCATTCAAATACCTCTTTAATGGCGGCTTCTTTTTCGCTGGTATTTAAAAAAAAGCGCCAGTGTAAGTAGCACTCGTCACTGCTTAAGTCTTTAATATCTGGGATATCGTCTAAAAATGCCTGTGTTTCAAGCTCGCCGAGTTCAGCTAATTCGCTGATCATAAATAAAGGCTCGTTGCCTGTTTTAAAAAGGTGATGATGCGGTTTAAAATCAATTTGAAAGGTATTTACCTCAGCAGCAGCCGTGACTTCGCTAACCTCGCTTGGGGCTGAATCGGCTTGCATTTCGAGTACAATTTCAAACTGTTTTTTTAAGGTTGTAGCGTGTGATAAATCAGGCTCTTGCTCTGCTTGCAGCTCACCGAGTAACCCACGCAAGCAATCAACAGCTTTAAGCAATAAATTAACGTGCTCGGTGGTGAGTTCGCGCTCACCTTGGCGTATTTGATCCAGTAGGGTTTCTAGCACATGGGTAAACTCAGCAACAGAGTTAAAGCCAAAGGTGCCACTGCCCCCTTTAATTGAGTGCGCAGCTCTAAAAATAGTATTTATTGTTTCTAAGTCTTCTTCGCCGGGCTCTAAATTTAATAGCTCGGCCTCCATTGTATCTAGGCCTTCAAAACTTTCTTCAAAGAACACTTCAAAAAATTGACTTAAATCTATACTCACGCCGCACTCCTCAGTTAACGAATTACTTTTTAAGTACCGCTAGTAACTGATCTGGGTTGAAAGGCTTTACAATCCAGCCTGTTGCGCCAGCTGCTTTACCTTCTACTTTTTTATCTAATCCTGACTCTGTGGTTAGCATAAGTAGCGGCGTAAATTTGTAATCAGGAAGACCCCTGAGCTCTCTGATAAGCGTAATGCCATCCATAATGGGCATATTTACATCTGAAATTACCGCATCAAAACTTTGCTGCTTGGCAATCGCGAGGGCTTCGCTGCCATCTTTTGCTTCGGTAACATCAAAACCTGCGGTTTTAAGCGTAAAGCTCACCATTTGACGCATTGACGCAGAATCATCAACCGCTAAAATTTTCTTCATATAAACCTCTAACCTTTACTTTCAAGTGTTAAATATTGACTTAAGCCAAGTTGATTAATGGCGTTTTGAAGTGCATCACTGCTGCCTACCCATACAATTTTATGGTGTATGGTAAGTAGGTGTTTTTGTAAGGCACACAAAAGTTGAATTGACGCGGTATCGGCTGAAACAACCTCACTGACATCTAAACAAATATCGTTGTTACTATTGAGTTCTTGTAATAAATCTTGGTGAAGAGTCTCTACTTGCATAATCGCAAGTTCGCTTGGAAGTTTTAGCATTTTTTCAGGACTTTCCCTGTCAATTCATAACAAAAGCTTAGCCTTAGTTATTAAAATTGCCATAAAAGGCTCAAAAAAATTAATAAAACTTTTAAAAGTGACGCTAAAAAGCAAAAAAGGAGCTTAAGCTCCTTTTAAAATTCGTGAAAAGTTTAAAACTAGTTTTTATAGTAATCCGCTATTTGTTTAAATTCGCTAATGAGTTGAGTGGTATTAATAAGGGGCACATTTCCTTGTTGGAACTCAGGCTTAAATATGGCTCTTACCGCTCCATTTTCATCAACTAAAGCCACCGAAGCACTATGATCGACCGCATATTCTGATTCTTGCGAGTCACTAATGGCATAAATTAGGCCAAGCTCTCTAACCACGGGGAATAGGTTTTTGTGCTCACCCGAAACAGCTAAAAAATCAGGGTTAAAATAATCAATATACGCTTTGCGCTTTACCGGCGTATCGCGTTGAGGGTCTACCGACATAAACCAAATTTGCAGTGGGTATTCGTTATGTAACTTTTTATACACGCTGTTTAGTTTAGCAAGCGTTAATGGGCAAATATCTGGACAACTGGTATAGCCTAAAAACACTAAGTTCCACTGCCCCAAAAATTGCGCTTTGGTGACTAACTCACCGTTTTGGTCGTTAAGAGTAAAATCAGAAAGAGGCTTTGCTTGCTCATACACTAAGGCTTGCACATCGGGTGCACTATTTTGCTCTGAGCAAGCGACTAATAAAAACGAAAAAATTACAACTAAGCTAATCCGTAACTGCTTCATAAAGGGAGCCATTTATCTATAAATAAGATCACGAAGAGTACCATTAAATGCACAATTGAAAAGCGAAATAAGTCCATTGCGGTGTCATCGCTCGGGGCTAATTTAAGCTTAACTGCTTTATACAAAAAGAGTGCATTGAGCACACATGCGCCTACTAGATAAATATCGCCCGACATACCAATTAAATAAGGTAATACGCATACAAGTGCCAGTAATATGGTGTAAGCCACAACACAAGTTTTACAAAAGTCGATACCGTGAGTCACTGGCAACATAGGAATTTTAGCGCGTTCGTAATCGCTTTTGCGTGCTATTGCCAGTGCCCAAAAATGCGGTGGGGTCCACGTAAATATAATCATTACTAGTAACCATGGCGCGGCTGCCATTTGATTGGTTTCAGAAACCCAGCCCAATAAAGGAGGCATTGCCCCAGCCAAGCCACCAATCACAATGTTTTGCGGTGTGGCACGCTTTAAAAAAGAGGTATAAATAAAAGCATACCCAACTAATGCAAACAAAGTAAGTACGGCTGTTAGGGTGTTTGCCCAAAGCATTAGCATTATAAAACCAGCAACCCCTATCACGCCTGCAAAGCTTAGCGCATGGGTTTTACTAAGCCGGCCTTTGGCTACAGGGCGGTGGCGTGTACGCGCCATTTTTGTATCTATTTCGCTATCAACAACATGATTTATTACCGCCGCAGCGCCAGAGAGCAAACCAATGCCTAATAAACTAATAAATTGTACTGCAATGCCTCGCCCTACATCAGGCGCCAGTGCCAAGCCAACCCAGGCAGTAAGTACCAACATAGCCACTACTTTAAACTTGCTAATAGCTAAGTAATCTTGCAGTAAATTATAAGCACGTTGAATAAAAGGGTGTGCGCTAATAACCTGTAGTTCTTTTTTGTCGAGTGTGAGTGCCATAATTATTCCCCTTTAAGTGCGTGCTTTTAGGTAGTAACACAACCTAACCATAGTCAATAACAAGATAGCTGCCATTAAATTGTGCGCCAGCGCCACTCCAAGCGGAAAGTGCCAATGCACCACCGCAAGCCCCAAACTAATTTGGCAAAGTAGCGCAACAAGCACGCTGACAGTACAGTGTTTTATTTTTGCAGATTGCGCCTGACTGTATATACGCCACATAATTAGCGCCAACACAATACATGTAACTAGCGCCCAAATTCTGTGTAGTAAATGAATAGACATACGCGCCTGTTGCGATAGCACTCCGTACTCATAATTACTGTGCTCAAGCGGCAGCTGAAACACACTACTGAGTGAAAATGGCTGCGCATAACTACACAGCGGTAGGCCATTACAGTGTGGCGCCGCATAATTTGCTGCAAGCCACCCACCTAATGCAATTTGAATAACCAACACAGCCAATGCAACTAAGCTCAATGAAAAATAGCCTTTAGCGCTACTATCTCCGCCCTCTATGGGTTTAGTAGTTAAACGCAGGTATAAAAGAGTGATTAGCGATAAAATACTAAATCCCCCCAGCAAATGCCCCATCACAATGAGCGGTTGCAAGTTCATAGTAACGGTCCACATACCCAGCGCAGCCTGAAATATAACTAACAATAATAAGGCTAGCGGTAATTTAACCGGCGTGTTTGAGTAATGGCGCTTTACAAAAGCCAACACAAATAGCGCTAAAATAAGCAATCCCAGCGCGCCTGCAAAGTAACGGTGGATCATTTCTTTCCACGCTTTGGCGGTTTCAAACATCATATCTGGATAACTTTGGGCAGCCAGTGCGATATCGGCTTCATGCTTTGGTACAGTTAAAAAGCCATAGCAACCGGGCCAATCAGGACAACCAAGACCTGCGTCACTTAAACGTGTATAAGCACCTAGCCCTACCACTAACAGCGCAAGTAACCCCGTTGCAAGTACCCAGTTTTTATAATTTTTATACATAGGAATCTCCCATTAACAATGCGCTATTAATTAGCTTGAACGAGAATAGTTAAGTAGTTTTTTTAAATCTTTTAATAAACCTTTTTGCACTAAACGGTTTTCTTGTGGCTGCTCTTTAAACGGATACTCAAGCACCACTAAACCCATATGATCGATTAAATACAGGCTAGCGGGCTGCAAATTTTGTTGCGCGTTAAAGGTTTTCCAAGGAATGTTTTTAACTTTAGGCGCCCCCATTACAGCCATATCAACCTTGCCCTGATTTTTTCCTAAGGCGATATATAAGTTATCAAGTGCATTGAGCTGCTCATTGCACGAAGCATTACATTTATTGGAGTAATTAAGCGCAATTGTCCATTGCTTAGGGTTATGTTGCTGCCAGTTTTCAAGCTTTACTTCGTGCTGTAAAAACTCGCCATTATTGGTAATGGCGCTCGGCAACCAGTCTAGTTTTAGCGCACCGTATGCAAGTACTAGCGGTACAGCGCAACATACAACAAACAAAACTAAGGGGTTATTTTTCATTGTTAGTCCTCTTTTTACTGGCAAAAATGGCCACCACTACACAGGCTAAGGCTATTAAAAACCATTGCACTGCATACGCTTGGTGCTTTTGCGGACTCATCACCACCGCTTTATAATGCGGTATAGCTAGCGCATCTCCAGCACCTTGACGATAAGCCATAAAATTAAATAACGATTGATTACTCTGCTCACTTAGCTTTTTTAAATCTATTGCTTGAATTCGTTTTTGAAGGTCTTGTTTTGTCGAATTGGTTTGTAAGTTAAAGCTCGTTAAATTTTGCTCTTTTATCTGCGCTTTAAGCGTAATATTACGTTTAGGAAGTTGAATGTTAGGTAGTTCGCTGCGTGAAATAGGTGCTTTTACCCACCCTAAATTAACGAGTAAAGCGCCACTTGCTTGGCTTGGCTTAAATAAAACCAATAAATCGTAACCGACTTGCCCTTGGTAAACTTGGTTATCTAAAAGCCAGTATTGCTGATTTATTATTTTTCCGACAAGCTCAACCACTACACCTGTTTTATTCCACTTTGAAGGCATTGCCTGTAATTGCTGCCAGCTCATTACGCCTTGGGTTTGCATGTTAGCTATAGCTGTTAGCTGTTGCTGCTTTTGCTCAGCCCTTGCTAATTGCCAATACCCTAAACGTACACATACCAGCACCACAGCTACCACAACGCAAAGTGCGATAAATGAGCTAAGCTTTTGTTTACGCCTTAAAATTAACTGCATAAAGGGTCAACCCAGTGATTATTAAAATTATTATTGTGCTGCTGTTACTATTTATACTTTTCAACTTGTTTAGAGCGCTATTTATTATGGTGACCGATAAATCTGGCGGTCGGCCTATGTCGCATTTTTTAGGCCGTCGCGTGCTGTTTTCTCTGGTGGTTTTGGTGATGGTGATAGCCGCTGTAAAACTTGGTTTTATAAAGGCTAATCACTCACCATTAGCCGTTACAACACATACACAAAAACAAATAAACACAGCCACACCACATCAACAAAATGCCAGTACCAAGCCGCTGCTTGAAACGCAAAATGTTTATCTTTCGTAAAGTGGCCTTTTAAAATACGCACAAATACAACAAACAAAATGATGGCGCCAAGGGTCACATGCATGCCATGAAAACCTGTCAGCAAAAAGAATGTATTCCCGTAAATGCCTGCATCTAGAGTTAAGTTTAAGTCGTTGTAGGCATAAATATATTCTTCTACCTGCAATGCTAAAAAGCACACACCCAATAAAATGGTTGCCCCTAGCATCACTTTTAGCGGTTTACGTTTATTGTTTTCAATGGCTACGTGAGCAAAATGCAAAGTAACCGAAGACGCTAATAAAATAAGCGTATTAATAAGGGGTAAGCCTTGCCACCCCATAGCTTGTGTGGTTTCACCTGCCGGTGTGGTTAGTAGTGGCCATACGGCCTCAAAGGTAGGCCAAAGCACCTCGTTGGTCATCGCATTATTCCCAGCGCCGCCAAGCCAAGGCACCGACAGTATGCGGGCGTAAAATAATGCGCCAAAAAAGGCCATAAAAAACATAACTTCAGAGAATATAAACCAGCTCATTCCTTGTCGAAATGAGCGGTCCATTTGCGCTGAATATAAGCCCTGATCAGACTCGCTAATTACATTTTTAAACCAGCTAAAAATCATATACAGCAGCACTGCAATGCCTGCATATAGCAAGTACACACCGCTGCCCCCTTCACTTTCTAAGTTCATGACTGTTAAAGCCGCACCCACTGCAATAAAAAATAACGCCACCGCGCCCACTATGGGCCAAGGACTTTGCTCGGGTACGTAGTAGTTTTCATAATCTTGATTCATGTTACTTGCTCCTAGTTTTACACTAGACATGCAGGCTAGTTATTACTTGCTACTAGCTGCTCACTAATATCAAATACGGTGTACGATAAAGTTAGCTCTTCTACATCGCTCGGCAGTGCAGTATCAACATAAAAAAGCAGCTTAAACTCAAGCTCTTCACCCGCTTTTAGGGGTTGTTGATCAAAGCAAAAGCACGCTATTTTATGTAAGTACTTGGCTGCCTTTCCGGGCGATACAGAAGGCACCGCTTGCATTACTTTATCGATATCACTGGTGTTTTTTGCGCTAAACATTACCTCACGCATGGCACCTGGTTTCACATCAACACTGTATTCTTTAGATTTAACAATAAACGGCGCACCACTTTGCGCATGGGTTGTAAAGCTCACACCTATTTCTCGATTTTGTGCAACCTGTGTACTTTGTTTAGCTTGTTCAAGCGACGGCTTGCCATTAAGCCCAGTTATGTCGCAGAACACGTCATATAAGGGCACTAAGGCAAATGCAAAAGCAAACATACCTATACAAATAAGAATTAGGCGCTTTAATAGCGGTGCATGTGTCATTATTTAATTTCCGGCGGCGTAGAAAAAGTATGATACGGCGCAGGAGAGTCCACTTCCCACTCTAAACCTTCAGCACCATCCCATACTTTTGCAGGGACTTTATCGCCCCCTCGGGCACATTTAATTACCACAGCCACAAAGAGTAACTGCGATAAACCAAAGGCAAACCCACCTATGCTTATGATTGCGTTAAAATCAGCAAACTGCAGGGCGTAATCGGGAATACGGCGCGGCATGCCTGCCAGCCCTACAAAATGCATAGGGAAAAACAATACATTTACGCTTACCAGCGATAACCAAAAATGCCACTTAGCCAAGGCAATGTTGTACATGTTGCCCGTCCACTTAGGCAGCCAATAATAAGCCCCCGCCATAATCGAAAATATTGCCCCCGTAACTAACACGTAATGAAAGTGCGCCACCACAAAGTAAGTATCGTGATACTGAAAATCAGCAGGGGTTATAGCCAACATCAGCCCCGAAAAGCCCCCTAAAGTAAACAGCACAATAAAGGCAATACTAAATAGCATGGGCACTTCAAAACTTATTGACCCTCGCCACATAGTGGCTACCCAGTTAAATACTTTTACCCCTGTAGGCACCGATATCAGCATGGTCGCGTACATAAAAAATAGCTCGCCAGCAACGGGCATACCGGTCGTAAACATATGATGTGCCCACACTATAAAGCTCAGTAATGCAATAGAGGAGGTTGCGTAAACCATTGAGGCATAACCAAATAGTTTTTTACGTGAGAATGTAGGCACTATGGTCGAAATAATACCAAAGGCGGGTAAAATCATGATGTACACTTCGGGATGACCAAAAAACCAAAATATGTGCTGAAACATCACCGGATCGCCGCCGCCTGCCGCATCAAAAAAGCTGGTTCCAAAGTATTTATCGGTGAGCACCATAGTGACCGCTCCGGCCAGTACGGGCATAACAGCAATTAATAAAAATGCGGTTATTAGCCATGTCCAAACGAATAATGGTAGCTTCATCCATGTCATGCCTGGGGCACGTAAATTAACAATGGTCACAATAACGTTTATTGCGCCCATAATTGAGCTAATCCCCATAATGTGCACTGCAAACACAAACATTGCGGTGTTGTCGTTACTGTACGTTGTTGAAAGCGGCGCATAGAACGTCCAGCCAAATGCGGGGCCGCCTCCAGGCATTAATAACGAGGCCAATAAAATTAAAAAAGCGAAGGGTAAAATCCAAAAGCTCCAGTTGTTCATTCTGGGCAGTGCCATATCTGGCGCGCCAATCATGAGCGGTACCATCCAGTTAGCAAGCCCCGTAAAGGCTGGCATAACAGCACCAAACACCATAATTAAACCGTGTACTGTGGTCATTTGGTTAAAAAAGTGTGGGTCTACCAATTGTAATCCTGGCTGAAATAACTCAGCCCGAATAACCATGGCCATTGCACCGCCAATTAAAAACATAGTCAGCGAAAAAATTAAGTACATGCTGCCAATATCTTTATGGTTTGTTGTGTATAACCAACGTTTAAAACCTTTGGCTGGGTGATGGCCGTGGTGAGCGTCATTGGCGTTAGGTTGTTCTACTATGCTACTCATTAGTTCGCCTCCGCATCAAGTGCTGCCTGAATTTCACTAGGTTGGATGACATCACCCGTTTCATTACCCCACGCATTACGTTTATAGGTAATTACCGCTGCAAGTTGTTTAATTGAGAGCTGCTTTGCAAATGCCTGCATTGCAGTTCCTGGGCGACCATGAATCACTACATCAATGTGATCTTTTATATCACCCAAAACAATGGGGCTGCCTTTTAACGCAGGAAATACGCCCGGTAAGCCCATACCTGTAGGTTGATGACACGCAGCGCAACTTGCCATATACACTTGCTCACCTAGTGTCATTAGCTCTTCTTTAGGAATTGTTGTCTCAAGCAATGCTGCATCAGCAAGTGCGGCTTTTTGCTTAGCTTGCTTAGCATCTGCAAGCCATGCGTTAAAGTCCTCTTGCGATTTAGCTTCAACCACCACGGGCATAAAACCATGATCTTTACCGCACAGCTCTGCACACTGTCCTCGGTAAATACCTTCTTCGTTAATGTTGGTCCACGTTTCGTTGATAAACCCCGGATTGGCATCTTTTTTAACGGCAAAATCGGGTACCCACCAAGAGTGAATAACATCATCAGAGGTCATTAAAAAACGCACCTTTTGATTAATTGGCAGTACTAAAGGTTTATCAACCTCAAGTAAGTAATTGGGGTTTTTATTAGCAAGGTTGGCTATTTCGTCTTGAGGGGTAGATAAAATAGAGTAAAACTCTACGTCTTCACCCATATATTCATAATGCCACTTCCACTGTGACCCTGTAATTTTAATGGTTAAGTCGGCCTTACTGGCATCTTCCATCGCAATGAGGGTTTTAGTGGCAGGAATTGCCATGGCAATTAAAATAACAAACGGAATGGCAGTCCAAAGAATTTCTACTTTGGTACTTTCATGAAATTGGGCAGGAACTGCCCCTTTAGATTTACGGTGATGAATCAGTGCCCAAAACATTATTGCGAACACTATCACCCCAATCACACAACATATTAAAAATATGGTCATGTGTAGCTGATATACATTATTACTTATATCGGTTACGCCCTTGCGCATATTGTATTGGCTATTAGCCAGCACTTGCTGCGGGAACATAATCAACACAAGCCACAAGGTAGAGGTCAGTTTACCCATGTGACGGCTCCTTTGATGCTATTGCGAATGCAAAGCGAAGAGGCATACGGCTTAAACGCCAATTCGTTATTTTTATTTTTTAACCAATCTTATTTTTAATTGGTATCGCTAGGACAACAAAAGGTTTGTGTATATTGTGTGTTCTCATAACTAAAAAGCTGTGAGTTATTGTTAGTCCAGCACATTAATGATTAGCTAAAAAACGTACAACAAGCAAGTTTTAGTATAAAAAACAATCAAGTGATATTTTAAAATTGACTAAATGACGGCGTATTAAATTGTTATTTAACAGCCAAGATACGAGCAAAATTAAGGGATGTAACACGCCTAGGAAGATAAAAGTATGAGTGAAAAAAAGTTTACAGCCTAAATAATTTTAGGGCGCTTTGAGATGGTGGAAGGTCTGTTTTTAAAACAAAAATGCACACTTAAAAGTGCGCATTTATAAATATTACTTAAAAATAGTTAAAAATTACATCCAGTCGGCATTTCTTATTACGCCAACGGCTAACCCTTCAATATTAAAAGATTCGTTTTCAAGGTCTACTTCAATTGGCTTAAACTCTTCGTTCTCGGCGTGTAATAATACTTTTCGGCCTGCTTTTTCTAGGCGTTTTACGGTTACGTCTTCATCTACTCGCGCAACCACAACTTGGCCGTTTTCTGCTGTTTGAGTACGGTGTACGGCAAGCAAGTCACCATCCATAATACCTATATCTTTCATACTCATGCCGTTAACACGCAGTAAAAAGTCGGCGGCTGGTTTAAACATAAGTGGGTCTATTTTACAGTGACTCTCAACATGTTCTTGCGCCAAAATAGGCGAACCCGCTGCAACTCTACCTATTAATGGTAGGCCTAGTTGCTCTGGCTCTTCTTCTTCAACCAATTGAATACCACGGCTTGCGCCTGGTTTCATTTTAATAACACCTTTTTTGGCAAGCGCTTTTAAGTGCTCTTCTGCGGCATTGGCACTTTTAAAACCTAGTGTTTGCGCAATTTCGGCACGTGTAGGAGGCATACCAGTGTCTTTAATAAAAACTTTTATTAGTTCGAGTATTTGAGCTTGGCGTTTAGTTAATGGTCGCATACAACTGGTTTTCCATACAGTACATTTAACTGTGAGTATATACAGTTAAATAAAAATCGCAAATTTAAATTGTGCTTTAAAATAGCTAAATACACCGCACTTGGATAAATTTTAGGTAATTACAGACGTTCAGTATTTAAAATGCTATAAATTTGCTTTCAATATAAAGGAGTAATTATGAGTATTTGGCATCAACCCATCACATTAGAGCTTTGCAAACAGTTAGATGAGGGAATAAACGGCCAAGGCACGCTGATGAAAACCATGGGCATAGAAATAACCGAAATAGGAGATGATTACCTAGTGGCTACCATGCCTGCTATTCCTGAGCATCATAATCCTATTGGTATGGTACATGGTGGCGCAAATGTGGTACTTGCCGAAACCGTAGCAAGCTACGCCGCTAACTTTGTCGTGGACTTTACAAAATTTTATTGTGTTGGACAGGAAATTAGCGCCAGCCACTTAAAGGCCTCTCGAAATGGCACTTTAACCGCCGTTACTCGTGCATTTCATATTGGTAAGCGCAGTTCTGTATGGGAAATAAAAATAACCAATAGCCGCGGCGAGCTTTGCTGCGTATCAAAAATGACCGCAGCGGTTGTCGAGCGCAAATAATCAACTATGGCTACTTTTCGATAGGGTAAATCGTTATTTCCATACCAGCGCCAATGGCAGATATGCGTAGCAGTGTATCTGCATGTAGAGCTTGGTTAAAACACTTAGGTGACGTGCCCGACTCAAAGCCTATATCAAACGTTCTGCGCGAACAGCTTAGCCACTGCTTAAGCGCATTACGTGAACACGACTCTATTAATTCACATAAGTGGTTGATTGCTTTGTCTGGCGTGGTTATATCACCTGAGGCTTCAATACGCGCCAATTGACGATATTCGTCTTTGTCATAATGCAAAACCATCGCGTTTTTCTTTAAGTCTGCCACTAGGGCGCTAATATCTTGTTTAGACTCAAGCTCTAGATCTACATTTAAAAATTGAATTTCCGACATTGTCTGCTTTTTACCCTCTTATAGTTTCATCGCAAACTTTAACGCAGTTTTACTTTTATACCAAATCAACTAAGCGCTAAACATGGCTTTATTCATAGAAAATACCTGTTTAAACGCCATTGGCACCTAATTTGCCTTATAAAACGGGTTAGGCTAGTTACGCTTAATTTTACCGTTTATGTATGAAAGTTATACACACACTGTGTAATTAAACGCTTCAGGAGGACAATTATGGTAGATCATGGCCCGCAAATTAAAAACGACGATCAGTACGATGCGCTTCGAGATGAAGGAATGAGCAAACAAAAAGCCGCGCGCATTGCTAATAGCAATACTCATAAAACCGCTGTTAAAGGCGGCAAAGCCTCAAAGTATGAGCAGCGCACTAAAAAGCAGCTGTATAATAAAGCTAAAGAGCTCGGCATTAGCGGCCGCTCTAAAATGAGCAAACAAGGGCTAATAAATGCCTTGCGTGAGCATTAAACGCAGCCTCGCTGATTTTTTATCGCTCCTTTTTATTATTTTTATAAAGTTAGAGTAAGCTTATGAATAACTGCGACAAAATGCCGCAGTAAAAGCATGGGTTGTTGTAATACACTAACGCTAAAAAATAATAAGAAGCACAAAATGAGAAAACAACTATTTAAGCGCGCTCGAAAACTACATAAGTGGCTAGGCTATTTACTTGCCTTACAAATTTTAGCTTGGCTGTTAGGCGGCTTAGTAATGAGCGCGATACCACTTGAATACGTACACGGTAAGCACCTTGCTAAGCGTACACTTACAAACCCATTTACTCAAGCAGACTACCCCACATCACTCGATAATATTACTGCGCAAGTGCCTAACCCCACGCAAATAGTGTTTGAGCACTTTTTAACGACCCCGCTTATTACTGTTATTAATAGTGGCGAGCAGCAAAGCTTTAATGGTTTAACGGGGCGCCCTTTTCAGCCACCCACCAAAATACAAATTACCGCTAATGCACAAGCGCATTTACTCATCGACGCTAAGCCAATTAGCACAACGCTTTTAAAACAAGGCACTCGAGAGGTGGGATACAAAACAAATGTGTGGCAAGTACAATTTAACGACACCTTTAATACTACGCTGTATTTAAATGCAATTAACGGCAAAGTTATCACCGTTCGCAGCACACTATGGCGCATATTCGACTTTTTTTGGATGCTACACATAATGGATTACGGCGAGCGAGAAGATTTTAACAACCCGCTCCTCATCAGTTTTGCAGCCACCAGCGTACTATTTTGTTTATGCGGTATTATTTTATTAATACAAAACGTTAGGCTAAAAAAACTTACACGTGTTGGTCAATCAAAATAGGGTTGCCGTCTGGGTCTGTAATAATAAAGCTTTTATCACCCACAGGTTCAACCTGGATATGAGCGTTTTGAAAATATTCGCTAAGCGTATCAACATCCTTAAACTCTGTAACGGTTTGTGCGTTTTGATCCCAGCCAGGATTGAAGGTCAGCATGTTTTTATCAAACATACCCGAGAACAAGCCAATTAAATGCTCACCGTTTTTCATCACTAACCAGCTTTGCTCTATCTCACCTGCAAACTCGCTAAAGCCCAGCTTTTCGTAAAACGCTTTTGAGGCTCTAATATCTTTAACCGTTAAACTTATTGAAAAAGCACCTAGCATAGTCATCTCCTCGCTATTTTTTATATCAGTATAGAGTGTACTAAGCATTGCGGATTAAAATTTGTTCAGGCTTTATCTTTTAGCAGCAAAACTTTAGACTAGCGCCTCCTGTAGTTCACGTATGTGATGGATATGCTTAAATTTATTTTGGCCTTTGTGGCTTGTTGTATTTGTTTTTCTGCATCGAGTGAAGAATTTACCCGTTTTTCAACGGCTAAAAGGCACTTAATTAAAACCCTACCCGAAAACGCCAAAAGCCTTTACTGCGGCTGCGACATTAAAAAGCAAGGTAAAAAGCTAATCCCCGACCCTAGCAACTGTGGTTATATTCCGCGTAATACGTTAACTTCCTCTGGTAAAGTTAATGTACGTGCACTGCGTATAGAGTGGGAGCATATAGTGCCGGCGTGGGAATTTGGTCACCAGCTACAGTGCTGGCAAAACGGTGGCCGTAAAAACTGTCGCAAGGTCAGTGCTAAATTTAGAAAAATGGAAGCCGATATAAACAATTTAGCCCCCGCAATTGGCGAAATTAACGCAGATCGCTCTAACTATCGCTTTGGTATGCTTAGCGAAAACGCTGCCCAATATGGCCGCTGCAAAGTAAAGGTTAACTTTAAACAACGCGTTGTAGAGCCTCCTTTTTATGCCCGTAAGCGCATTGCCGACACCTACGCCTATATGCAAAAAACATACGGCTTAAAAATATCAGACAAACAACAAAAACTATTTGATGCCTGGCAAAAACAAGCATTTGCAGATAAAAGCAGCGCAAGTAAGCTGTAGCACACCTAAGTGTATACACTCATTTACATAATTTAGGGGCGAATACGTTGAATAAATGAGCGGGTGTTGTAGTATTTTAAACAACTTATTTACAAAAAGTAGTTTTGTATGTTTAAAAATAATAAAGCAACACTCGCTATTATTGCTGCACTTTCAAGTCTAACGCTTGTGGGCTGTGGCGGTGGTAGCAGCATGAATGAAACGCCCGACCCAGTCGTCACACCTCCTGCAAACACAGCCCCGACATGGACGGCAGGTGTATTTGAGCCATCGGAGGAGTTAAAAAACTTTTGCGAAAACCCACGCACAGGTAACGATCCGTTTAATAATAATGAGCCTTACCCAGACCAAGCCGGTTCAGCCCTTTACGAAAAGCTTTGGCTTCGCTCGTGGAGCGACGAAACCTACCTTTGGTATGATGAAATAGCCGATAACGACCCTGAAAACTTTGCTACAGTGGCCGATTATTTTGCCCAACTAAAAACCGAAGAACTAACCGACTCTGGTGCTAAAAAAGATAATTTTCATTTTTCAGAGCCTTCTGAGGACTACTTTCAAGAAGCGCAATCAGGTGTAACCTCAGGCTATGGTATAAATTGGGCATTTATTGGCGACCCAGCTGATAGAATTTTACGTGTTGCCTACCTAGAAGACGACTCACCAGCAAGCCAAATTGGTTTTCAACGTGGCGATACCGTACTTGAAGTTGATGGCGTAAGCATTAATACCAGCACACAAGCAGGCGTAGATACCTTAAACGAAGGATTATTTAGCCCCACTAATGGCGACTCGCACACCATCGTTGTGCGCAGTAACAATGGCGCTGAAAAAACCTTTAACGTAACTGCCGGCAACATAGAGCAAACACCTGTACAAAACGTAAAAACCATTACCACTGCAAATGGCACTAGCGTAGGGTACATGCAGTTTAATAGCCATATAGGTATTGCCCAAGAAGGCTTAATTGCTGCAGTTAATAAATTTAAAACCGATAACGTGGAAGAGCTTGTTATCGACTTTAGGTATAACGGAGGCGGTTTATTAGCGCTTTCTTCGCAGCTGGCTTACATGGTGGCGGGCAGCGCCAACATTCAAAACCGTATTTATTACCAAACTCAGCAAAACGATAAACAACCGGTAGAGTCGCCTTTTCCGTTTATAGATGAAGAAATTGATTACTCAACTTTTTTTAGCACTGGCGAAAGCCTCCCCGATTTAAACCTATCTAAGGTGTATGTGCTTAGTACATCGGGTACGTGTTCAGCCTCAGAAGCCTTTATTAATGGCTTAAAAGGCATTGACGCCGAGGTAGTGCTCATTGGCGACACAACCTGCGGTAAACCATACGGTTTTACCCCAACACATAACTGTGGCACCACCTATTACACCATTCAATTTAGCGGTATTAACAGTAAAGGGTTTGGTGAATATGCAGCAGGCTTTACGCCAACGCCTACACCACAGTTTGATGCTGATGTAAAAGGCTGTGTAGTCAGTGACGACTTTGATAATCAATTAGGCAATCCAAACGAAGGGCTACTCTCTACTGCGCTTTATCATATTGATAATAACGGCACGTGCCCTGTTAGCACCGCCTCTGCAAGTATTAAAACGCAAGTACAAAGCGCTGCTGGCGATAGCAAGCAGCTATTACCTTTAAACGCACCTAATAACGTTAACCGTGGCAATATGGATTTAACCTGGCCTACGTTAAATAAGGATAAGTAATGGCTAAACTACTGGCAATATTAACCTTATTATTTATTGGAGGCTGTAACAGTATGAGTAATGCCACTGCTAAGCCTGCACTACTTACCGAGGTAAACCCAGGCGTTATAGCCACGCTCCAGCAAGCGATTATAAAAGCAAAGGGCGGCACACTAGTTACACTGGCCGACACCGTTTTTACTAAACGCAGCGAGCTATTATTAAGCCATGGAAATAGTAAAGACTCAAATGGTATGCCCATAATGGGCGCGCATAATATCAAGCCAGAAAAGTTTGTTTTACAAATAATCGGCAAGCAGTGCGTGCTTTATTATCCTAAAAAAGATATGTCTATTGAGCTTAAAAACGTAAGTTGTAAAGCACAATAAAATACTATTAAAAAGGCACACAGCATTAATACTGTGTGCCTTTATCGTTTTTCACTTGGTTTATAAGTCTTGATGTGGACCAAACACTTCGTAATGAATATGCTCGTTTTTAACACCTAGTGCCAGTAACTGGCTTTTCACAAACGCCATAAACCCAGCGGGGCCACATAAGTAAAAATCGCCATTTGTAAGAGGTAACTGTGTTTTTATGGCAGCTAAGTCCATTAACCCTGTAAAATCAGCCCTATCACTACTTTGATTAAACCACGTAATAGTTTGCAAGCTGTTATAAGCCGCACTTAATTCATTTAAATAGTGTGCAAACGAGTGCTGCTGCGCATTTTCGCACGCATGTAAATACATAATATTTTGCTTAGGGTTATCGCTTAATAGCGTTTCGAGCATCGCAAGCATTGGGGTTTGCCCTACACCTGCTGAAATAAGTACCGCTGGGTTTTTACTATTTCGTAAAAAGAAATCACCTGCAGGCGGGTATAGTTCAACTACGTCGCCTTGAGCTAGTGAGTGTAAATAATTAGACACCATGCCAGGTTTTGGCTGTAGCTCTTTTTTAACGCTAATACGGTAGTTTTTACCATTGGCTTTTTGTGAAATAGAATACTGGCGAATTTCTTCATATTCAGCGCCCGCTGGTTTAACTTTAATCCCTAAATACTGGCCTGGTTTATGGGTAATCACCGCTTTGCCATCTATAGGCGTTAGTGTAAAACTTGTTACGAGTGCTGATTCAACCTGTTTGTTGGTTATTTCAAATTGGCGCGTGCCCGCCCAACCACCGTGTTTATTTTTACTGTGCTCATATAAAGCCGCTTCTTCGGTAATACAAATATCAGCAAGCAGTGTGTAAGCTTCACGCCAAGCGTATTCTACATCCGGCGTAAACTGCTCTGGTATTAGCTCTTTTAAGGTGCCAATTAAGTGAGCACCAACAATGGGGTAGTGCTCTGGTAAAATATTTAAACTGGTGTGCTTATGGTTAATGCGCGCTAATGCCTCTTTTAACACCGCTAAGTTATCAATATTTTGGGCGTATGCCGCTAAGGCGTTAAACAAAGCAAATTGCTGGCGCCCGGTGTTTTGGTTGCTCATATTAAAAATATTTTTAAGCTCTGGGTTATGGCTAAATAGTCGCTTATAAAAATGATCGGTCACAACCGTGCCGGCTTGCGCTAATAACGGAACAGTGCTTTTAACAATCTCAATGGTTTTATCAGATAACATAATGTAGTCCTGTAGATAAACTAACCACGGCGCCCATCAACACGACGGCGCGTTAATATAGGTGTGCAGTAAATTAAAAATAACAAAAAAGCCACTAACCACAGCAAGGCACTGATCTGCCAAGCAAAGTGTGGCGCAATAATTAAGGGGAGTATGGAGCGAGTAATAGCTGCCACCAGCACAAGCGTAAAAGCAACAGATATATATTTAGGTGTATTAAGCGTACGCCCTGTATGCCCAAGTGATACACGGGTCATCATGGCTAAAATCATCATCCCTATTGTGCCAATAGTGATAAGGTGGAGCGCATCTTTGAAAGGTATTACGCTTGTATAAAAGCTAAATGCAATCATCATTAAGCCAGCACCTAAAGCAAAATAAGAAAAATGCAAAGACCATAATAAAGGCACTTTTAGCACGTTTGCATGCCACCAAAGTTTTGCGCGAATTAAGTGAAGCGCAGCCACCATTGCAACAATTAATGCAGGGCTAATTGAGCTTAAAAATAATTTACTGATAAAAAATAAAGTAATTGCCAATATTGATAAATACAGCATTGCTTTATCAATTTTAGGAGTGCGTACTTGCTCGCTAAGCGCTAAGCCTTTAGCTGTAAAAAAAGGAATAACCCGCCCTGCTACAATGCCGACCAGTAAGCTGACAACCAATACCGCAGTGTCAACCACAGCCAAAGCAAGCTGCATGTTGTTATTTAAAACAAGGAGTAAATAAAGAGTATTAAGGGCGCACAACACGCCTAAAATAACTAAAAACGGGTAATTATTTTTACTGCGTGCTGCTATTAGCATATTAGCCAGCGCCGTAATTACCCCTAACCACCATGCTAGCTGTAGCACAGTAACAAGCCATAAATTAGCATTAGCAAAATCAGCCAGCTTTATAAAAAATGCTAAACGAGCACTTATCCATACAAAAGTAAGTAGCATAAGTGCTTTGCCACTTATACTTTCAACGCCTGTCCAAGTTTGTGCCGCCGTAAGTAAAAAACCGACTGCTACCACTCCTGCAAAGCCAAATAGCATTTCGTGCGCGTGCCAAAGTGTGGCTGGCATGGTTAAGTGCCAACTAGCATAGCCCGTTAAAATAAGTAGCCAATACCCTATCGATAAAAATGCCAGCAAACCGCCTGCTAAAAAGTAGGGTCTAAAAGCAAGCATCCATAACGGCCATTTTGTTACGTGATGAATAGCTATGTGCGCTGGCATTGGCTCTGTTAAATTTAGTGGGCGCATTAGCGTACTTCCTGCCCTAAACCATGTTGCGCAACACAACGCAGCACATAACTAACTTTTAAAATAGCTGCCACTACAATCGTACTAATATGCGCTGATATTTGTACCTGCATCGAAAAGTGCTCTGCGTACGGGTAACTAATTAAAATGCTCACAACCATACAAATAGCGCTAAGCCCTAATACTGCATTAACAGTAAATAATAGCGATTTAAAAAATGCGCCTAACTCAACCTGGTTGTTTACATTATTTAGTGTAAGTGTGTTCATAACTACCTCAGTAACCATTAACGTCACTTAGCTATTACACATAGCGTGCCAATAAAATAAAACATTAATATTCAGTTAGTTAAATATAAACACTTTACAAATTGAGTCTTTATGACACACTCTAATTTAAATCATAAAAACACGAATAGGTCATTTTGACATGAATCAACAATTCAACCTTACCCAAGTGGCTTTAGAGCTTGCCCAAAGCACGCTGCACGAGCACAGCTTTGATCAATTATTGGCAACGGTTGAACGTGTAATACCTAGTGATGCCAGTGCATTACTTGTCGTGCAGGGCGAGCAACTCAAGCCCTTAGCCATCAAAGGTCTGATGCCCGACAGCCTTGGTAGGCGCTTTAAAATAGCAGAGCACCCACGATTAGCGGCCATTTGTAGTGCAAGCCACGCATTACAGTTTGCACACGACTGCCCCCTGCCCGACCCATACGACGGCCTACTGCTGGCCAAAACGGGCGATATTCCTGTGCATGCTTGCTTAGGCTTACCCCTTTACGATAAAAGCACTTTGCTAGGCCTGCTTACATTCGATAGCTTAAACGCAAATGCCTTTAGCAGTATTAGTGCAGATACACTCAGCACCTTACAAACACTGTGCAGTGCGCATTTTAAAACAGCCCTAGAGCTTGCCCATTACAAACACCATGCTCAGCATTCAAACGCCCTTGTACAAGCGCTAACGCGTGATGCACTTACTCGCGATGGCGGCGAAATTATTGGCCAAAGCCCTGTAATGCAAACGCTAAAAAATGAAATAAAACTCGTTGCAGCCTCTAATTTTAGTGTATTGGTGTTAGGAGAAACGGGCGTAGGGAAAGAGCTAGTAGCCCGTAATATTCACTTAAATTCTGCCCGAAAAGATCAACCGCTGATTCACTTAAATTGTGCCTCACTCCCCGAAAATCTTGCAGAGAGTGAGTTTTTTGGCCACGCCAAAGGCTCATTTACTGGCGCACAAAATGCCCGCCAAGGTAAGTTTCAGTTAGCTGATGGTGGCACGTTATTTTTAGACGAAATTGGCGAGCTACCATTGACTATGCAAAGCAAACTATTACGGGTGTTGCAAAGTGGTGAAATACAAACAGTGGGAGAAGACACGCCAAAATATGTGGATGTAAGGGTAATAGCAGCCACTAATCGTGATTTAAAACATGAGGTAGCGCAAGGCCGCTTTAGAGCCGATTTATATCACCGGCTAAGTGTTTACCCTATTACCGTGCCGCCACTTAATAAACGCGAGCACGACATAACTTTATTGGCTGGTTATTTTATTGAACAAACTGCCCGTAAATTAGGTATAAAACAATTAAAGCTAAGCACTGAAGCGCAAGTATTGCTCAACCAATACAGTTGGCCTGGTAATGTACGCGAGCTTGAACATGTTATTAGCCGCAGCGCATTAAAAGCTAAACAAAGCCAGTGGCAAAACCCAATAATAACAATTACAAGCGAGCACTGCGATTTAGCCCAACAACCAAACAACAACGCGCACGTTAGCACGCCAATTACCGCCCACATTGCTCATCATCAGCCCTTAAAACAAGCCGTTGAATCTTTGCAATTTACAGTTATAACCGAGCAACTAAAGCAGCATAATTATAACTGGGCAGCAACTGCAAGAGTGCTGGAACTCGACAGAGCCAACCTAGTTAGGCTTGCCAAACGCTTAGGCATTAAAGTTAAAAAAACTATTTAACGTGTGGCATGTTACTAAAGTAGGTTTTTAATAACGCAGCAAAGGCTTGCACTTTGGCCGTGCGGTGTACTAAATGGTGAGTAACCAACCAAGAGTCAAACTCCCAATGTAATTTGTCGTGCAATATAGGCACTACGTCGGGGTTATTTTCTATCGCGCTTTGATGCAACCCCCCTATGCCTAAGCCTTTAATAACCGCGCGCGCCGCTTCTGAGGTTTCTGATACTCTTAATTTAATTTGCGACTGAGGAATAAACTCATCAACCCAGCTAAAGTACGGTACACGCGCATTAAATCCCGCAATACCCGATATAAAATTATGCTGCTTTAAGTCATCTAAGGTTTTTGGCATGCCGTGTTTAGCAATATAACGTTTGTGAGCATAGAGGCCGGCCGATAGCTTAGCTAAGTGCTGCGCTATATAGTCGCCTTCATCAGGTTTGGGGCCTACACGTATTGCTATATGAGCTTGTCCGTGGTCAAGCCTTAGGCGCTTTTGCTCTAAAATCACTTCTAGCTGCACTTGCGGGTGCAATGTTTGAAACTGCTCACACACGTTGCTTAGCATATCCATAAAACCACTTACGGTAGTCAGTAACAAGCTCCCTCTGAGCTCACTATCGGCTGCGGCAATGGCATTATGTAAACCTTCGAGTGAGTTATCTATTGCTTGTGCGGTTTCAAATAATTTTGCCCCGCTTTCGGTTACTTTATATCCGCGCGCATGGCGATGAAATAACCGTACATTTAAGTTTTTCTCTAAGTTATTTATGCGCCTCAACACTGTGCTATGGTGCACACTTAGTGCCTCTGCTGCGGCGGTCAAAGTACCTAGCCTTGCCACTTCAAAGGCAACTTTTACGTCTTGCCAGTCGTCAAATTTTATTGCCACGCTACCCGCCTTCTACTTATGTGCATATACGCACATAAGTGTTGCGTTTATTCGGGTTTTCTACAAGCAAAAATTTGCTACATTAGTGTCATACCCAACTAATAAAAGGTCTTAATCATGTCAGCACCAAAAATTATCGCGCTCGCGGGTAGCCTGCGTAAAGATAGCTTTAACCAAAAACTCATTAACGAAGCAGCTCGTTTTGCTCTGCAAACAGGTGCTGAAGTGGAAGTAATTACACTCGCCGAGTTAAATTTGCCATTATTTAGCGAAGACATTGAAGCGCAAGGCACACCTACCGATGCACAACTATTAAAAGATAAACTGCGTAATGCTGATGGTATTTTACTGGCAAGCCCAGAGTACAACGGCTCAATTACTGCTGCACTTAAAAATGCAATTGATTGGGCATCGCGAACTGAGCAAGGCGCAGTCCCCGCATTTCGCAACAAAGTAGTGGCGTTATTTGCTACATCACCAGGTGGTTTGGGTGGTTTGCGCGGCTTAAACCATGTACGCGATATTTTAAGTGGGATTGGCTCGTTAGTACTTGCCGATCAGCTCGCTATCCCATCAGCATTTACTGTATTTGACGAAGATGGAAAAATTAGCGACCCAACCACTGCAGAAAAAGTTAGCGTATTAACGCAGCAGCTCGTTTCTATTGCTAGTAAATTAAGCTAATTTTTACGATTGTGTCGCTGCTAATTTAGCAGCGATAAAATCGGTGTGCGCTACATATAAAAGCCCAGCCACTTTGCGTATTACATACTCTTCTTGAGGGTCTATCTCTCCATCGGCATACGCCAATCGCCATAATAGCTCAATTATTTCAATGCGCTGCGCCGCACTGCAGTGATCGTTAATCTGCTTAGAAAATTGAAAGTAATCAATAGCCCCATCTAAGCTACCAGCGGCATTAGTGGTGAGCTCATCAACTTCCGATTCTGTTAAATTAAAGTATTTTTTTAAGGTTACAGTCAGGGTGTGTTGTTCATCATGGTCGAGCTTAGAATCAGCACGCATTACTTCAATAAGCAGCGCAGCAACCGCTGTTTTTAGATCATGCTGCTCTATGCTTGGCTGTTGCTCGTCAAAAGCGGCAAACAGTTGTTTTATTTGTTTGAACATCACATATTCTCTTTTTGGGTGTTAGACTTAACTTAAATACATCGCACTTAATGCTTTATTAATGGGTATTAAGTTCGCAAATTAAAGGATACATTTTTATGAAAGGCTTATACACACCGCATTTAGTTGTTGGCGCTGCATTGCTAGCCTTTTCTGGTATAGGGAGCGCCTTTGCAGAAGTGGGCGAAAAAGAAAAGTCATACGACTTTGATAACAAAGTACATTACTACCAAACCAAAATTGGTGAAGACAACTATAAAATAGAAATACAATCAGACGACTACAAACACTTTGCTAATCAAAGTATGTTTTTACTGCGCCACGCAGACAGATTATGCCGCGGCAGAACCTTTATGTTAAAAGTGCTTGAAGGCGTGCAAGAGTACGAACGTTTTCCTACTAAACCACGCGCTTATCAACCACCATTAAACGTTTTACTACAATGTGACGCACCCGAGAAAAAAGAAAAATAGTTTATTTTTCGTAGCCCCACGGCGCTGCTGGTGGAGTAATTGGTTTAGTTAAATCAAAGTCCACCTTAAACTCGCGCCCTTGGCGAATTAACCGATACGTAAAAACCTCAGGATAAATATACATTTGCCATGTATTACCTGCCGACTGCGCTATCCCTTGTGCTACAAATAACTCTTTAGAGTATTGATCGGCCGGGAAAGACTGCATTTGTGCAAAACCCGCATCAAGGGTATGACCGCCATACATAGTTGAAACATCGTCGCTGCCATCTTCATGGCGATGATCGTGCTTTAAGCTCAAACCACTGCCCGTTTTAGTAATGATCCATGTACGCGATGCATCATCTCCCACATGAAATGGTACTTGCAGCTCGCTATCAGTACATTTGCGTACATGCATAATTAGTTTTTTATTCTCGAATGAGCTTGGGCCTTTTGCGTTATCTACGCTTACTTTGCCCTCAAACGCTTTACCACAATGCGCAGCTATATTATTAAAAAATGCATCGTGTGTTGGTATAGATACCAAAGGCGCAGGACGCGCGATAGCCGCTGTTGAGGCAAGTAATAACGTTGCTGCCGTTAATAATTTCATAAAGTACTCTTATAATAGTTTTTTAATACCATAGCGGTTTAAGTTAATAATGGGAAATAGCTGCGACAAGTGGCTTTTCTGCTCTGTTTTTCATTAATGTTAAAAGTGAATAATGGAAGTCTTGAAAAATCACCTCACCCCATATTCGCGAATAAACACCAAAATTTGTATTATCTTGCACAGTCGTTTTTAAAGTTAAAATCGTATTGCCGCTTTTATCTTCACTTAACGCATACCCACCATAAAGAGGTGAAAAGTATTCGCCGCCTAGTTTTACGTGTTTATCGAGTGCATCATCGGGAATAGCATCAGGGTCTATCTCAAATCTATAAAGCATCTGTTTATTTGGCTGCCAATCCGTAATCACTTCTTTAAATGTAACTCCTTTTTGCCATTTACTCGTTCTAACAGCCCCAACCCCCTTAGCATTCATATTTGCCTCTAAAGGTTTAGGTACACCTATTAATTGGGTAAGCGAAAATGGCAATTCTTGTGGCTCTATGGTGCTTACATTTGCAAGCTGCTGCCATACACGATTTATAGGCGCTTCAATAACTATAGAGTTGGTTACTTCATACGTTTTTGATAAGTGTAAATAATTTACCTCAATAGGTGAGAGCAATACAGGAAGCAAAGCTATTGAAAGTAAAGGCCTGTTAGCGTTTTTTGTTTGACGGTTTTTAATAAAGCCTGCCAGTAAACCACCCATACTTGCAAAGAGCATAAAGGCAGGCAAAGCCATTGCCACACAAATACTGCCTTCAAGCAGTGTAATAACGCTTACAAGTAAAAAAACAAAAATTGGCTGCCAAGCAATTGTCACCATTTGCCTTTTAGTTAATGTATTTGAGCTTTTAAATTCAAAATGAATACGAATATAGCCAATTGCAACGGGCACTAAAAACATAAATGAAATAGATACAAGGCTACTTAAATTATAAGTATCAAGCAGCTCCACAAACAGCCGCATAAATATGCCGTAAAGCGTACCAAGTAAAATACCAATTGATTTAGGAGATTGAATTTGCATTGAATTTCTTATTATTTGAGTAACCATTGAACCTAGCAGATGCGCTATTTCAGTTCAATTAAAATACATAAACCACTACTTAGACTAAAGGATAACAGCCTTGTTTTTACAATGTTTCACCAAATTAGAACACATAAAAAACAAATCAACACACTGATTTTAAACAAAATATACTTTACATTTAAGAATGCCAACACAATGATTTAGCATAAAATAAAGCCATACACGACCTTTTGCCTATACATTCCTGAGTAAAAGCTGATCTACTCTGCTCCTTCACTATTCATTTGCTTTAACAAAAGCCGTATTAATAAATAAGCAACGAGTAACAGGAGGGACTATGTCAGTAACCCCAAAGGGTAACGAGCCAGAAAAAACAAGCGCACCGCACGTAGATGATGCCAACAGCTATCAAAATAAGCATAAACCAAGTTCAGAATTTAATACCCGCGACGAATACCTAGAGCACGAGCTGCAAATTATGCAGCCTAAGCGCTGGCGGCCTAATTTACCATTTAGAGACTACCGCTTTGAATTTGAAGACACGATTCCTGCCATGGCGGGCACCATTGGTAAAGTCGTTATGGTGGGTGCTATTGCCGCTACTTTTGCAGCGCCACTGGGTTTAAGTGATGCGTTTGTGTTAGAAAACGTACGCTATGAATTACTGATTGTTTCTATTTTTATTATTTTGTTTTCAGGCTTTATCTTACCTACCGCTAACTTAGCGGGTACTCATGGGCCACTTATTCCTCTTATTCCTATTGTGGTTGCCGCTGGCGGCCATCCTATGGCGTTTGGCTTACTGATTGGTGCCTTTGGCTTTATTTTAGCCATAACCAAAGGAGGGAGCTTGCTGGCACGCTTAACCAGTAAAGGTGTGTGCGGGGGCTTACTTATATATTTAGGCTTTATTGGCACAATTTCGCAGGTTAAAAAGCTGTTTGCATGGGCTGAGGCCATAGATATGGCGCACATTGCATTTATTGTTATTTTGGCGACCATTTTATTGTATGCGTTACTTGAGCACTTTAAAAAGCGCTGGTTAGCTGTGCCGCTTAGCTGCCTTATTGGCGGTGTGGTTGCATTTGCACTCGGTGCGCCGTTTGAATTTAATACCGCGCCGGGCTTACCAAATATGAACCCAGCTTATTGGTGGGGCGAAAACACAGGCTGGATGCTTGGCTTACCTACGCTTGAAAGCTTTGTGGTTGTGCTGCCATTTGCGGTATTGGCTGTGGCTATGTGGTCCCCGGATTTTTTAGGGCATCAAGTATTTCAAAAAATTAGTTACCCGCAACGCACTGAAAAAGTTCAAATGAACATAGACGACACCATGCTAAGCGCATCGGTTAGACAAACCTTTGGCTCGCTGGCCGGTGGTGCTAACTTTACCTCATCCTGGGGGACTTACATTGTCCCTGCCGCTATTGCTAAACGCCCTATCCCGGCGGGCGCCATTTTAACAGCCGTATTTTGTATTATTGCGGGTTTATGGGGCTACCCAATGGATTTAGCCATTTGGCAACCCGTGCTGTGTGTTGCGCTTATTGTAGGTGTGTTTATTCCGCTGCTTGAGGCGGGTATGGAAATGACACGCGAAGGTAAAACAACGCAATCGGCCGCTATTGTTGTGTTTGCGTCAAGCTTGGTTAACCCTGCTTTTGGTTGGTCACTGACTATGCTGCTTGATAACTTAGGCTTAATTGGCTGTAAAGAGCGCAGTGCTAATTTAACTAAAATGAGCCGCTGGGTTATTCCGCTAATTATGTTTGTTATTTTAACTACCGTTATGGCTATTGTTGGTATGCTGCCAGGCATACCTGCGCTAATGGCAGATTTTAGACATTAATAATTTGAAGAGTTAAACATAAAAAAAGCGCGGCTTATATACTCAGCCGCGCTTTGTTTTCATATGTAATTAATTGCTTTTCGTTACTGCCAAGGGCGCTCAGCAGCAAGTTGTTTTTCAAACGCATCAATTTGTGGATTTAGCGTTTCGGTCACACCAATAAAATCTAAGCCACTTAATAAACGCTCTTTTACGTCTTTACGAATATCAAAACTAATTGGCGCAAACTTATCGCTTGTTAGTGTTTGGTTTTCAAGATCGATTTGAATGTTTATATCGTCGTGCTGCTCGCTAAGTACAAACAATTGCTCAAGCGTATCAGCGGGTAGCGCAATGGCTAGCATTTGGTTGTTGCCACAGTTATTAAAGAAAATATCAGCAAAGCTTTCCGCTAAAATTACTTCAAAACCATATTGCTTAAGCGCCCACGGTGCATGCTCGCGTGATGAGCCACAACCAAAGTTGTCGCGCGTTAATAATATTTGCGCGCCTTGGTAGCATGGGCGGTTTAAAATAAAATCAGGATTTGGTTCGCCGTTTTCTAGGTAACGCCAATCATAAAACAGTGCTGCATCAAAACCATCACGGCTAGTTGATGTTAAAAACTGCTTTGGAATAATTTGGTCTGTATCTACATTGTTTTTATCAAGTGGGGCCATTAAGCCACTAAAAAATACGCTCATTAGGCTTCTCCTCTTATATCAACAAAGTGACCATGTATTGCAGCAGCGGCTGCCATTGCTGGGCTTACTAAGTGCGTACGCCCGCCACGGCCTTGGCGGCCTTCAAAGTTACGGTTAGAGGTAGATGCACAGCGTTTGCCCGCTTCTAAGCGGTCGTCGTTCATTGCTAAACACATTGAACAGCCCGGCTCGCGCCACTCAAAACCTGCCGCTTTAAAAATATCGGCTAAGCCTTCGTCTTCGGCTTGCTTTTTAACAAGGCCAGAGCCCGGTACGATAAGTGCTTCAATGCCTGCGACTACTTGCTTGCCTTCAACAATTTTTGCCGCGGCACGTAAATCTTCAATACGGCTATTAGTACACGAACCAATAAAGACTGTATCTACTTTTGCGCTTGATAATTTATCGCCGGCTTTTAAGTCCATGTATCTAAGTGCGCTGCGTATAGCATCGGCTTTAATTAAATCTGGTTCTTGGTCAGGATCTGGTATGCATTCATCAACGCCAATTACTTGCTCTGGGCTTGTACCCCACGTAATTTGCGGCTGAATGTCGTCAGCTTCAAGCTCAACACTCAAGTCAAACTCTGCGCCTTTATCTGATTTTAAGGTTTCCCAGTATTCAACTGCGGCGTCAAAGTCAGCGCCTTTAGGTGCAAATGGGCGACCTTTTAAGTAATCATACGTGATTTGATCTGGTGCTATTAAACCTGCTTTTGCACCCATTTCAATACTCATGTTACATAACGTCATACGGGCTTCCATTGAAAGTGCTTCAATGCCTTCACCACAAAATTCAGCAACATAACCTGTACCGCCAGCTGTGCCTAACTTACCAATAACCGCCATAATTAAATCTTTAGAGGTTACAGTTGGGCGAAGCACACCATTAATTTGAATTTTTAACGATTTTGCCTTTTTTTGCTGTAGCGTTTGCGTTGCTAATACATGCTCAACCTCAGAAGTACCAATACCGTGCGCTAATGCGCCAAACGCGCCATGCGTAGAAGTATGGCTATCACCACATACAATGGTAGTGCCAGGTAAGGTAATACCTTGTTCAGGCCCCATTACATGCACTATGCCTTGGTTAATTGAGTTTAAATCGTAAAGTACAATGCCAAACTCTTTACAGTTAGCATCAAGTGCCATTAACTGGTTTTTAGATACTTCGCTTGCGGCATCAAGTGATCGGCTTTTAGTCGATACGTTATGATCCATTGTTGCAAAGGTTTTTTCTGGGCAACGTACCGTACGGTTTTTTTCACGTAGGCCTGCAAAAGCCTGTGGTGATGTCACCTCGTGTACTAAATGACGGTCAATATAAAGTAAATCAGTTTGCTCGTTTATGCTGGCAACGGTATGTGCTTGCCAAATTTTGTCGTATAACGTTTGGGCCACTTGCTAATTCCCTACTTTGTTAAATCGCAGCATAACGGTGCTGCGATTTATATATTAAATACGTGAAACGATGGCAGCTGCCACATCGCTTGTGCTGTATCCACCTTGTGGGTAGATATCTGGCGTGCCAACGCCTGCTTCTACGGCTTCGGCTACGGCTTTTTCAATGGTGCGCGCAGCTTCGTCTTGGCCTAATGAGTAACGTAGCATAAGTGCAGCACTTAAAATTTGTGCAATCGGGTTTGCAACGCCTTTGCCTGCAATATCTGGTGCTGAGCCACCGGCTGGTTCGTACAAACCAAAGCCCGATTGATTCAAGCTTGCCGATGGTAATAAACCCATTGAGCCTGTGATCATTGCACACTCATCTGACAAAATATCCCCAAATAAGTTATCGCAAAGTAGCACGTCAAACTGGCTAGGCTGTTTAACTAATTGCATAGCTGCGTTATCTACGTATATGTAATCTAGGCTGACTTCTGGGTAGTCTTTGCTTACTTCGGTAACTACTTCACGCCATAATACGCTTGATGCAAGTACGTTTGCTTTATCAACCGATGTTACATGGTTACTACGTAATTTTGCTGCCTCAAAGGCAAAACGGGCAATGCGTTCAATTTCTTTACGCGAGTAAGTTTGTGTATCAAATGCAGCTTCTTCAGCGCCTTCGCCGCTTCGGCCTTTTTCACCAAAGTAAATGCCGCCAGTAAGTTCGCGTACACATAAAATATCAAAGCCTTTTTCGCTAATATCTGCACGTAATGGCGATGCTGCGCTAAGCGCTGGTAAAAGTTGTGCTGGACGTAAGTTACAAAACAAACCAAAGTGCTTACGAAGCGGTAAAAGCGATGCACGCTCAGGTTGCTCGTTAGGGGGTAGGTTTTCCCATTTTGGGCCACCTACTGAGCCAAATAAAATGGCATCGGCGTTTTCACACGCGCTTAGCGTTTTTGGTGGTAATGCTTCACCAAATTCGTCAATGGCTGCGCCACCAATAGCATGATGCTGACGGTTCAGGGTAAAACCAAACTTATTGCTTACAGCATCAAGTACTTGCTCTGCTGCTGCCATTACTTCTGGGCCAATACCGTCGCCTGCTAATACGGCAACGCTGTAGTTTGTTTTACTCATCCTGCTTTCCTTTGTTGTTTTAAATCAGACACTTTTTGTGCACGATAAATTAAGTTGTAAACACGGATCATGGCGCGTACCGACGCCTCTACCACATCCGCAGCAATACCCGCACCGTGATAAGGGCGACCATCGTATTTAGCAATAATGTTTACTTGACCAAGCGAACTTGCGCCTTGACCAGTGGCTTCTAAATTGTATTCAATCATTTCAACGCTCATACCAGTTAAGCGCTCAATAGCCGCAAATGAGGCTTCAACAGGGCCATTACCTGTAGCAGCTTCTTGTTTTGCTTCGCCATCAATTAACATTCCAATGGTAGAGCTGGCTACCGACTGTGAGTTAGACGCTGAGTTTACAAACTCTAATTGGTATTTTTCGTCTTTGTCGTTAATTTGATTAAAGTAAATCATGGCTTCAAGGTCGTAATCGTATACGGTGCCTTTTTGATCAGCTAACGCTAAAAAGCTCTCGTATAAGCTGTCCATATCGTAGTCAGCTTTTTGATAACCTAACTCTTCTAAGCGGTGCTCAATAACATGACGACCCGAACGCGAGGTCATATTTAATTGGTTATTTGGCACACCGACGCTTTCTGGCGACATAATCTCATAAGTATTTTGCGCTTTTAATACGCCATCTTGGTGAATGCCCGAGCTATGTGCAAAGGCGTTTTCGCCCACAATCGCTTTATTTGGCTGTACCGGCATATTGCATATTTTTGCCACTTGGCGAGATGCGCGATAAATTTCTTCGCTTTTAATATCGGTGTGTACGTTTAAGTGGTCTTTGCGCATTTTCATGATCATCGCCACTTCTTCAAGCGAGCAGTTACCCGCACGCTCACCAATACCATTTATTGTACACTCAATTTGGCGAGCACCTGCTTGTACCGCGGCTACCGAGTTAGCTACAGCTAAACCTAAATCGTTATGACAATGTACACTTAAACGCGCTTTATCTATATTCGGCACGTTATTCATTAAATGGCGGATCATTGCGGCGTATTCGTCTGGCGTTACAAAGCCAACGGTATCAGGTAAATTAATAGTAGAGGCACCGGCGTTAATTGCCTGCTCAACAATTTTACATAAATCCCAGTGCGGCGTACGCCCTGCATCTTCACACGAAAACTCAACATCATCAGTGTAGTTACGCGCTAATTTAATTGATTTAACCGCCATGGCCGTTGCATCGTCTAGGCTCATACGTAATTTGTGTTCAAGGTGCAAAGGGCTTGTGGCAATAAAAGTATGAATACGGCTTTGCTGTGCTGTGCGAAGTGCCTCACCACAGGCTTCAATGTCTTTTGCTACTGAACGTGCTAAACCACAAATAATTGGGCCTTTAACCTCGGTTGCAATACGTTGCACCGAGCGAAAATCAGCGGGGCTCGAAACCGGAAAACCCACTTCCATCACATCCACGTTCAAGCGGCTAATAGTATGCGCTAGCTGAATTTTATCGTCTTCTGTAAGGCTTGCTTTAAGTGCCTGCTCGCCATCACGTAAGGTGGTATCAAAAATCCATACTTTATCTTTGTCTTGCATAACTGCCCCTCATTCCTCTGTTACCCAAATTTCAATTTATCCCAGCCGCGAGATAATAAAAAACCCCGCAATTGCGGGGTTTTTAGTGTTTAACTCGATGCAAACACACTAATCCCCGCTCACTGACCATAGCAGTAAGAGGTTAAGTTTTAGTGTAATTAAACGAATATTTTGCATCTTGTTTCTTGTGTGTGTGTTCAGTGAGGCCTATTTTTAACATTACAAAGCAGTTGGTGCAAGCATAAATATTCCAAACAAAGGAATAAAAACCCCACATTGAAGAAATTTATATACCCAAAAATAGTATATTCAGGTTTTATAAATCACACGGATAGACTTTTTAGCTTAAATTAATGTGTTGAGTAAACTTGCGTGCTTAGATTAACTTATTGCTAATTTTTTAAGCTAAACCTGATTATTTGTTTCACGAATATAATGACCTGCACCGCGGGTAATATAACGCAGCTGCCAAATAACCCGCTCAATGAGTTCTTCGCGTTGTTGACCTTCTATATCAAGTGCTTCAGCGCCGGCATTAAATACCAGTGTTACCATGGCTTCGGCCTGAATATAAGCATGAATTGAATCACACTTGGTTTCGCTTTCTAAATAATGCGCAAGCTCTAAAATAAAGTGTTTTACCTCACGCGCTACGGCGGCTCTAAAGGCTTTTGAGGTGCCAGAACGTTCTCGCAGCAGTAATCTAAATTGGTTGCTTGAGTTATCAATAAACTCCATAAAGGTAACAACCGAGGTATTTATTACGCTACCACCACTGGCTATACGTCTGCGAGCTTGGCGCATAAGCTGGCGAAGGGTTAAGCCTGCTTCGTCTACCATGGTTAAACCTAGTTCGTTCATATCTTTAAAGTGGCGATAAAAAGAGGTGGGGGCAATACCGGCTTCGCGGGCAACTTCGCGTAAGCTTAAATTAGAAAAACTATGATCAGCACTAAGCTGATTAAATGCCGCCTCAATTAAGGCTTGTCGTGTTTTTTGTTTCTGTTGTGCTCTAACACCCGACATCCACAGCTCCCTGAGTAATTTTATATGAAGTTTTAATGATAATTAGCCGAATTGTCTAGTCTAATACTTGACGCCAAGAGATTGAAACACTATTTTAGCTTACAGTTGTACGCTGAGAGTAAAAACGATGAATAAACCACCGATTATTTGGACAAACGTCCTATTTTTTAGCCTAACCTTTTTGGCGGCTGTCACACTTGTACCCTGGTACGGCATTAGTTACGGATTTACCAGCGCGCATTGGATTGCATTTGTAGGCTGTATGTTTTACGCAGGCCTATCTATCACTGCCGGATACCACCGATTATGGGCGCATAAAGCCTATAACGTACACCCTGCAATAGAATTTATTTTTGCTCTTGGTGGCGCATTTGCTTTGCAAAACAGTGCGTTGCACTGGAGTAGCGATCATCGTATACACCACGGCCAAGTAGATGACCCAGTAAAAGACCCTTACGCCGCAACTAACGGCTTTTGGTACAGCCATATTGGCTGGATGCTACGTGATTACCAAGGCGATAGTTATAACGATTACAGTAATTGTCGCGATTTACAGCGCAATAAAATTGTTATGTGGCAGCATAAACACTACTTAAAGCTTGTTATAGCCATGAATGTCGGTTTACCGCTTGTGCTTGGTTTATTAGTAGGCGATGTGTGGGGTATGCTACTACTTGCAGGTTTATTACGCTTAGTATTGAGCCAGCACTTTACCTTTTTCATTAATTCATTGGCTCATATTTGGGGATCACGCCCATACACTGAGAAAAACACTGCACGCGATAATGGCTTTTTAGCGTTATTTACTTATGGCGAGGGTTACCATAACTTTCACCATATTTTTGCAAGCGATTACCGTAACGGTATTAAGTGGTTTCATTATGACCCAACTAAATGGATGATTCGCTCTTTAGCAGCGCTCGGTTTAGCCAGTAAATTAAAGCGCACCCCGGTTGAGCGCATAGAAAAAGCCAAAGCCGAAACGCTAATGAGTAAAACGCAAACGCGCCTTTCAAAATTGCCTTTAGCGCAAGATAAGCTTACATTATTACAACAAGAGTACGATTTACTGCTGAAAAAGCTGCAAAATTACTGTTCACTACAAAAACAAGTGTTAGAAGGTAAAAAAAATAACATGGCAAAGCAGTGTGAACAATCAGCATTAATGACACAATACCATGAGCTGGAAGCCGCCTGGGAGAATCAAAAACAGGCATGGCTAGCACTTAATGCGAGGTTATTAAAAGCCTCTTTTAATTAATTTAGGAGTGGCTGTGGCCAAACAACCAGAACAGAAAAAAGCACCCGTAAGTTTCCAATATGACGCAATAATTATTGGTACGGGCCCTGGCGGTGAAGGCACCGCCATGAACCTATCTAAAAACGATAAAAAAGTAGCGGTTATTGAGCGCCAACAAGCTGTTGGCGGTGGCTGTGTACATTGGGGAACAATTCCTTCAAAAGCATTACGCCACTCGGTTAGCCGCTATATTGAATACAAAGCAAACCCACTTTTTAATGTTGGCGAGCGCCCTAGCCGCTTAACGTTTCCTGATATTTTAAGCCATGCAAGTTCTGTTATTTCTAAGCAGTCAAACTTACGTAGCAGCTTTTACGACCGTAACCGCATTCATATGTACCAAGGCGATGCGAGCTTTGTAGATAAACACACGGTTGAAATTAAGCGCTTTGATGGCTCAGCAGAGCGTATTACCGCTAAAACTATTGTGATTGCTACCGGCTCACGCCCATACCGCCCACCTGAAGTCGACTTTAGCCATTCACGTATTTACGACAGCGATACTATTTTAGGCCTAGAGCACGACCCACAACGTGTACTTATATACGGTGCGGGTGTTATTGGCTGTGAATACGCTTCAATCTTTAAAGGCTTAGGCGCTAAGGTAGATTTAGTAAACACGCGCGACCGCTTATTGGCCTTTATGGATGCAGAAATTTCTGACGCGCTTAGCTACCACTTTTGGAATAGCGGTATTGTTATTCGTCATAACGAAGAGTTTGACCGTATAGAAACGCGCTCAGATTGCGTTGTAATGCATTTAAAATCGGGCAAGCGTGTAAAAGCCGACTGTATTTTATTTGCTAACGGGCGCACAGGTAATACCGATACGCTAAACCTTGAAGCTATTGGTTTAAAAGCCGATGGTCGAGGCCAGCTTAAAGTCAACGAAATGTACCAAACTGAGGTAGACAACGTTTACGCAGTAGGTGATGTAATTGGCTACCCAAGCTTAGCGAGTGCAGCATTTGATCAAGGCCGTATAGCTGCCGATGCTATTGCCTGCGGTAATTGCGAAGATAAGCTAATTATAGATATACCGGCCGGTATTTATACTATTCCTGAAATGAGTTCGGTAGGTAAAACAGAGCAACAGCTAACCGCTGCAAAAGTACCGTATGAAGTTGGTCGTGCTCAGTTTAAGCACTTAGCTCGTGCGCAAATTGCGGGCACAGAAGTTGGTAGTTTAAAAATATTGTTTCACAGTGAAACAAAAGAAGTACTTGGCGTGCATTGCTTTGGTGAGCGTGCCTCAGAAATTGTTCACATTGGCCAAGCCATTATGGAACAAAAAGGGGCAGGCAACACTGTTGACTACTTTGTAAATACCACATTTAACTACCCAACGATGGCAGAAGCCTACCGTGTTGCGGCGTTAAATGGATTAAATAGGTTATTTACATAAGCCTATAACCGCGCAGCAAAAAGCCCGCTAATTAGCGGGCTTTTTAATAGCTATTAATACCACGGTTGTTATTTGTGGTATTGCGCGCTTAGCTCATGTACTGCATTAATAAATACACCGGCGTTTTCTGGGTCTACATCTGGCGTAATACCGTGGCCTAGGTTAAATACGTGGCCATCACCTGTGCCAAAGTCTTCTAAAATAGTGCCTACTTCTTGGCGGATACGATCAGGCGTACCGTGCAGCATTGACGGGTCCATATTCCCTTGCAATGCAACTTTATCGCCTACACGGCGTTTAGCGTCGCCAATATTAATAGTCCAATCAAGACCTACTGCATCACAGCCTGTTGCTGCAATTGCTTCAATCCACTGACCACCATTTTTGGTAAATAGTGTTACCGGCACTTTACGGCCGTCGTATTCGCGAATTAAACCATCAACAATTTTATGCATGTATTGCAGTGAGAATTCGTTGTAATCGCGCGGGCTTAATACGCCGCCCCACGAGTCAAATACCATTAACGATTGCGCACCAGCTTTTACTTGCGCGTTTAAGTAATCAATGACTGAATCAGCTAGTTTATCTAGTAATAAATGTAGTGTTTGCGGCTCTGCAAACGCCATTTTTTTAATTTTACCAAATACTTTACTGCTTCCACCTTCAACCATGTAAGTTGCTAGTGTCCACGGTGAACCCGAAAAGCCAATTAGTGGCACTTCGCCTTTAAGTTCACGGCGAATAGTACTTACTGCGTTCATTACATAGCCAAGCTCGTCAGTTGGGTCTAGCTTAGGAATCTTTTTAACATCAGCAAGTGACGAAATAGGGTTTTCAAATTTAGGGCCTTCACCGGTTTCAAAGTACAAACCTAAACCCATAGCATCGGGAATAGTTAAAATGTCACTAAATAAAATAGCAGCATCTAACGGGTAACGGCGAAGTGGTTGTAGTGTTACTTCACATGCAAGCTCAGCATTACGGCACAGGCTCATAAAATCGCCCGCTTGTGCACGTGTAGCACGGTACTCTGGTAAATAGCGTCCTGCTTGACGCATCATCCATACCGGTGTTACATCAACGGGTTGTTTTGCAAGTGCACGTAAATAACGGTCGCTTTTTAATTCGCTCATAGCGTAAATAATCCTGAGGCTTATAGAAATTGTTCAAGATTGTACCACCATATTCTCCGGCTCTCTATCGCTAAGCTCGTAAAACATGTGTTACAGCTAACAGAACCTAGTTTGTTGCTTATTTAGTCACATTTGAGCATTAAATAACCAAAAAGAACTAACAATAAAAACTTTTTGTTAATATGTTTGCAACATAACAAAAACCTTGGTATTGTTTGTCCCGCTTTAACAAGAACAATAATAAAAATCTTAAACAACAATAACAAAAATATTTATAATAAAAATAACAAAAATCTTCTATAACAATAAGAAAGCTTGTATTAACAGGCCAAAACAAGAAATTAAGCCACCTTAACCGGTGGTTTTTTCTTGCCTGCAATAAAATAATAATTTACCTACAATAAATACACACGTGCACCAGCTCATACCTTTTACTTGTTGATATACACTTAAATAAAATATATCTTGATGTATAAGAAAATTTAAATTTAACCATAAAAGTGACCCAGCTTAGGAGAACAGTAATGCTGACGCGCGTAGAGAAAGCTCAACAAAAATGGGGTGGTAGCCATACTGTCATTGATAAATGGTTAAACGAGCGCCAAGAGTTAATTGTACTTTATTGTAAAATGGCTGGGTTTTCGCCATACGACAAAAAAGATCACGCCTTACCAGAGCCAGAACAAATTCAATCATTTTGCCAAATTTTAATGGATTACTTATCTGCCGGCCATTTTGAAGTGTACGATGACATTGCAAAAGCCTGCGAAAGCAAGGGCCTTGAAAGCCAAGAGCTGGCAAATACAATTTACCCGCGCATTTCTAGCACAACAGATATTGCTTTAGACTTTAACGATAAATACGCAGAAGTAGATAAAGAGGACTTATTAGCAGAGTTTGATAACGATTTGTCGGTACTTGGCGAAACGTTAGAAGCGCGTTTTGAACTAGAAGATGAGCTAATAGATAATTTGTTTTCTAACCACACAGATTAATAAAATAGCTTACAAAAAAGGGACCGTTATGGTTAATGCCGATCAGTTAAGAAATATTTTAATGATCAGTTGACCGATCTTCTATAGATGTAAGAATCCGATGAGCATTTGCCATCGGATTTTTTTATGAATATTAAAATAGCTTTAGACACCGCATTTAATGCCAGTACCCAATTTCATTCGTTTGAAAAACTCTCATCACTTCTAGATCCATCTATTATTGATGAGGCTTTTGTTGAAGCGGGAGTCGCAACCGTCAGAAAGCGTCGCTTACCTCTTGAATCTGTGATGTGGTGCGTCATGGGGATGAGTCTTTTTAGGCAAGAGTCAGTGTGGAATATTGCGACTAAGATGGATATTGCACTACCAGGTAAAGCACCGCTTGTTGCACCCAGTGCGATGGTTCAGGCTCGACAGCGCCTAGGAACCAACGCTGTCGAACAATCCTTTAAGAAGATGGCTAAGCATTGGTATCAACAAGGTAAATTCGAAACATGGAATGGACTAAATTTACTCGGTGTCGATGGGGTTGTGTGGAGAACGACTGATACAGCTCAAAACCGTGAAAAGTATGGCTCTGGTAGTACTCAGTATGGCGACACGGCATTTCCTCAAATCCGCATGGTGTGCCAAATGGAGCTGACAAGCCACCAACTCATTAATAGCGCGTTTGATAAATACAAAGCGAGTGAAATGGTGCTAGCAGAGCAGCTAATTAGCGATACGCCTAATCATTCACTGACCCTGTTTGGCCGTGGTTTTTATTCCTTAGGCTTACTCCATCAATGGCAACTCGCTGGAGAAGAGAGGCACTGGATGATACCGGCAAGAAAAGGGCTCCAATTTGATGTAATAAAAAGTTATAGCCGTGTAGATAAACAGGTAAGGCTGAGAGCCACACCACAAGCGAGAAAAAAGTTCCCCGAGCTGCCGGAGGAGATTGAGGCGCGGGTAATTACGAAAAAAGTGAAAGGAAAAGAGTGCCGAATTCTTACATCGCTTACCGATGTAATGCGTTACCCCAGTGACGAAATTGTAGACTTATACAGTCACCGCTGGGAAATTGAGTTAGGGTATCGTGAAATGAAACAAACGCTACTGAACAGTGAATACACGCTTAGAAGCAAACGCCCAGACATGGTTGAGCAAGAATTGTGGGGATTACTGCTTGCTTACAACTTGATAAGAGTCGCTATGACCGAAGCGGCTACACGTAAAGGTATCTGGCCCAATCAGCTAAGCTTCAGTGGGTGCTCAAGCGCGGTTGTGGCATTCTTACTTACAACGGGACTTACAAGCCCAGGAAAACTCCCTGTGCTGTATGAGAACCTTATCAATCAGCTAACTTATTACGAGCTTCCGACGAGGCGGGAAGATAGATTTTACCCTCGAAGGGTCAAACCCAAACCAAGTAAATACCCCACCAAAAAGAAAAATACCAGTCAGCTTAACTGACTGGCATTAACCGTTATGGTCCCTTTTTGCGTTATAAGCTACCGCTTATTGCGCAGGTGCTTCGTCATCTTGTATTTCAAGTAGTTCTACTTCAAAAACAAGCGTTGAGTTAGCTGGAATTTTACCTAGGTCACGATCGCCGTAAGCAAGCTCAGAAGGAATAGTGAACTTGTACTTAGACCCTACTGACATAAGCTGTAAACCTTCAGTCCAACCCGCAATTACACGGTTAAGAGGGAAAGTAGTTGGCTCGTTACGCGCATAAGAGCTATCAAACTCAGTGCCGTCTAATAAAGTACCTTTGTAATGTACTTTAACTACGTCTGTTGCTGCTGGCTTTTCGCCTTCGCCTTCGCTAAGTACTTCGTACTGTAGACCTGACTCAGTTACTGTTACGCCTTCTTTTTTAGCATTTTCTTCTAGGTATTTTTTACCTGCTTCTTTGCTTTTTTCAGACTCAACTTTAGCTTTAGCTTCTTGCTTTGCACGCACTGATGTATCTAGCTCAGTTAGCACTTCACGGATTTTTTCTTCATCGATTTTTGCATTACCAGCAAGCGCGTCTTCAAAACCACGAATTAATAGTGCTTGGTCTAGTTCAATACCAATCTCTGATTTATCAGCTAGGTCTTTATTTAAAAAGTTACCTACTGATGCACCAATACCGTATGCTTGTTGCTGCTCTACAGTGTCTAATTTAACTTCAGCTTGCTCTTGTTTTGCTTCTTGATTACAAGCTGTAAGCGCTAAAACCGACGCTGCAATCAATGACAATCTAATCGTCTTTTTCATTTTAAATCTCCGACACACTTTGCAGTTGTCATTTATTGTATTATTACTAGTTAAAGATTAACGGCCTACATGATAGGCTGCTTGTTTAATAACTAACTAAATTAAAACCTAACCTATTATAGTGATTAGACAAACACCCTAGGCCTTCAACGTGACCTAGTCTAACCTCTCAGTCACTAAGAGTTAAGAGGAAATACCTGTAATATGTCGATATTTCGTACTTTTTTAATCGCTTTTAGCTGTTTATTAGCCCTAGCTTGTAGCGATCAAAAACAGCAAGCTGCACAACGCTTTGAACACGCAGCACAGGGTGCGTTTTCCTCGGCAGTATCTAACGATGGTAAATACAGCCTAGTCTCCTCCATTCACCATGGGGTCGCCCTGTGGGATAATCAACAGCAGGTACTAAAATATCAATGGTTTCAACAGCAATCACAAGAAAGCCTAGTGTATGCTGTGGCTATTGCGTTTGATAATAGCGTGGCCGTTACCGCAGAAAAAACCACTTTTGCCGTGTGGGATATTAGCAGCGGCGAAAACCGCGGCTATTATAAAATTCAACAAGCCACTATTCGCGATATTGCGATAAGTAACCAAGGCCGCAGTGTTTTATACGGCAGAAGCGACGGCGTAGTGGTATTTTTAAACCTAGAAACCGGACGCCGCATTGAGTTTTTAGGCCACCAAGACAAAGTAAACACCGTTGATTTGTCGCCTAATGGACGCTATGCCTTAAGCGGCTCAAACGATTACGTTGCTTATTTTTGGGATACACGTACAGGGCAAGTAATTCATCGCTTTAATCACCCGACACGTGTTACCCAAGTAACCCTAGACCCACAAGGTCGCTACGCATTTACCGCAGATAGTATGAAGCAAGCACATGTATGGAAGCTGACTACAGGTGATCTTGTGAGTAAACTGGCGTATATTGCGCGTCAGAAAATTTTTACTGCGGTACGCTTTAACGAACAAGGCACATTGCTGGCCACAGGCTCGCCCAATAAGCGCGTTGACTTATGGCAGTTACCCAGCGGAGAAAAAATTCAAACTTGGCAAGTCACACCACGTGAAGGCAGTAAGCCTAAATCGGCTGTGGTGCTAGATATAACGTTTATAGATAACGGCAAGTCGTTGTTAACCGAGAGCTCGAGCGGAATTGCAGAGCACTTTACAATACGAGAAGCAAATGAACACAATTGAAAATCGTTTAATGGAGCTTGAGGCAAAAGTTGCTTTTCAAGACGAAACAATAGAAATATTAAATGACGAGCTAAAAGCACACCAACAGCAGCTTGCAAAAATGAAGCGCCAAACTGAGTTACTAGCAGAAAAACTTAAAGAAGCGCAGCAGCCGTCGCTAATGTCGCAAATGCAAGAGCCGCCTCCGCCACATTACTAAGCACCCGACAAAATAAAAACCGGGTTAATCGCCCGGTTTAAATACACCAATTACTTGTTCAAATTGGCGAGTAGATGCCTGAACAGCGTTATCGGGTTGCGCCATTTTGTGGCCACACTCTACACACTCTACTTTTTCAACATCATGTTCTCTGTATAGCATCATGGTATCCATGGCTTTACACTCAGGGCACGATGCACCAGCAATAAATCGCTTCTTTTGTCTCACAACATTTTTCCTGTGGTTTGAACTGCACATATTTTATCGTATAACTTCCTATGTTGATACGCTTGATAAGAGCAATACGTTCTATGGTATGATAGCGCCAACTTAACCAGGGCACAGTAAAGTAACGCATTCATGATCCAAATCTCAGAAATAGAACTACTTCGTGGCGGAAAAGCCTTATTAAAAAATGCCTCGGCTACTTTATTTCCTCAGCACAAAGTGGGCTTAGTTGGCGCTAATGGCTGTGGTAAATCTACCTTATTTAGTTTATTAAAATCTGAGCTGCAACTCGATGCGGGTGATTGCAATATACCGAAAGATTGGTCTATTGCTTCTGTAAAACAAGAAACCCCAGCCCTTGAAATAAGCGCCATTGATTATGTACTTCAAGGCCACCCTGAATACTATGCATTGCGCATTGCCCTGCGTGAAGCTGAGCAAACAAACGATGGTGACACCCAAGCCAAAGTACATATTCAGCTTGAAAATATTAAAGGCTACAGCATAGAGTCAAAAGCGGGCGAATTACTGCACGGCTTAGGCTTTGCTAATCACCAAATAGAAAACCCTGTAAGCGCGTTTTCTGGTGGTTGGCGTATGCGTTTAAACCTTGCACAAGCACTTATTCGCGATGCCGACTTACTATTACTCGATGAACCTACCAACCACCTTGATTTAGATGCCGTTTACTGGCTTGAGCGCTTTTTACGCGCCTACACAGGCACCTTGGTACTTATATCTCATGACCGTGAGTTTTTAGACGCCGTGGTTGATCAAATTTGGCATGTCGATAAACAGCTTATTAATGTGTACAAAGGTAATTACTCACAGTTTGAACGCCAAAAAGCAGAGCGCTTGTTACAACAACAAGCAATGTTTGAAAAACAACAAGAGCAAATTGCCCATCTTGAGCAGTTTATAACTCGCTTTAAAGCCAAAGCCAGTAAGGCCAAACAGGCACAAAGCCGTGTTAAAGCACTCGAACGTATGGAAAAGCTGGCACCTGCACATGCCGACTCACCATTTGACTTTGAGTTTGCCGAGCCAACAGCCCTGCCTAACCCGCTAATGACCCTAGATAAAGCAAAAGCAGGTTATGCCGATGTTACTATTTTAAATAATATCGCGCTAAACCTAGTTCCTGGCAGTCGTATTGCGTTACTCGGTCGTAACGGCGCGGGTAAATCAACGCTTATAAAGCTATTAGCGGGCGAGCTTGAGCCGCAAGCAGGTAAAGTGGTTCAGCACCATGGCTTAAATATAGGTTACTTTGCGCAGCACCAACTTGAATCACTTGATTTAAAAGCCAGCGCAGTGACCCATATTCAACGTTTAAACCCACAGGCCACAGAGCAATCATTGCGTGACTTTTTAGGTGGTTTTGCATTTATTGGCGATAAAGCACTTGAACCCGTGGCGCCGTTTTCGGGCGGTGAAAAAGCCCGCTTAGTGCTAGCCATGTTGGTGTATCAAAAACCCAATTTACTACTACTTGATGAGCCAACTAACCACCTTGATTTAGAAATGCGCCACGCGCTAGTAATGGCACTACAAGGCTTTGAAGGCGCCATGGTTACCGTATCGCACGATCGCCATATGCTTAAAAACACCGCCGATGAATTTTATTTAGTGGATGATGGCAAAGTCACTCAATTTGGTTACGACTTAGATGCGTATTACCAATGGTTACTCAATGCCAATAAAGAAGCCGCTAAAAGCCAGCAACCTGACGAGCCAAAAGCAAATCCAAGCGTTAACCGTAAAGAGCAAAAGCGCCTAGAAGCTGAGTTTAGAAAAGCCATTCAACCACTTAAAAAACAAATTGAAAAGCTTGAAAAGCAGCTCGATAAATTTACTGCAGAGCTTAGCGAAGTTGAAGTAGCCCTTGGCGACAACACCCTCTACAACGACGATAACAAAGCTCAGTTAAAAGAGCTAATCGCTAAGCAAGCCACGCTTACCCCTAAAGTAAACGACACTGAAGAAGAGTTACTAATGGCGCTTGAAGAAATGGAAGAAAAAGAGCAGGCCTTTGCCGATGAACTTGCTCAATAAAAACGACTTTTGGCAATTTGCCTGCGCTTTGTACGCAAAGCCTGGGCAACAACAAACCTTGCTGGCGCTACAAAACCAGCAAGGTAAAAACGTTAATTTGTGCTTATTTTTGCTGTACTTAGATTCACTTAAGCTAAGTATTAATGCCGAGCAGCTCAGTGCGTTAATAGCGTCGATTAATGAGTTTGATACGCAGGCACTTAAGCCACTGCGTTCCACACGCAAGTATTTAAAAGCCAATCAAGAAAGTATCAATGAGTATACACAAATACGCCAAGAGCTATTAAGCGCCGAATTAAAGCTTGAAAAGCAACAACAGCAAATACTGATTGATACAGCGAATAAACTTAGCTTTTTAGAAGCTGTAAAGCCAAACAATATTGAGCTGTATGTGAAAGCCACTTAGGCTGTCAGTTTTTACACCCTCTTCTAAATGCTCATTTTAAAGCCAATTAATCACAAGGAGGGTTAGAGACGCTGCGCTTTTAGAGGAAAATAAAAAACCAAGTTATTATCGCTAGAAGTATAAGCCTAGCCGCTGTTGGCTCGTGGTTATCTTTTCTCATTTACTTCTCATTCTTTTCTCTTTGTGCAAAAAATCTTTAAGCCGATTGATTCTTCAAAGCCTATAGGTGCTGCTGTAGGAACTGAATAACCCCAAAAACATGATCTATATCAACTTTACTTGGTTACTTTTTCCACGCAGGGAAATAGTTTGATCTCGATCACATTATGCTTTGCAAAGTCACTTTATGATGTCTCCATCAACTGAACGAGGAGATTAATCATGAACGTATTCTTTAGAGACTTTTTTAGCGACCCTGTTTTATTTATGTCTTTTGGGATTTTAGGCGTCGTGATTTCTCTTTGCCTATTTTACGCTTTTTACTTTATTAAAAAAATTAGCGAGGCTGAAGTTCCCGAGCATCATTAAGCACGACGCACAAAGCGCCTACTCAGGTTACTGATTAGGCGCTTTTTATTTTATAAAGCGAAAAATTTGGTACACTAACGCTTCGTTTTTTTCATAGTGCGTAGTACAAACATGATCAATAAGTTTAAACCAGCATGGTGGATGACCAATCGTCACGTTCAAACCATAATGCCGCGTTTTTTCCGTCCATTTCACAATACGTCCTACGAACTTGAGCAACTTGATACGCCCGACGGCGATTTTATTGAACTTGCATGGTCGCTGCCTCATAACGAAAACGCTCCCCTTACTGTGGTTTTACATGGCCTTGAAGGCAACATAAATAGCTTTTATGCCAAAGGCATGATGAAAGCCTTAAAAAAGCAAGGTTATGCCGTAGTACTTATGCACTTTAGAAACTGCTCAAGTGAAGTTAACCGCTTACCGCGTGCTTATCATAGTGGCGATACCGCCGACTTAGCTTTTTTTATAAATCATTTAAGGGAGCAATTCCCCAGCCGCCCTATTATGGCTGTTGGTTTTTCGTTAGGGGGCAATGTACTGGCTAAATACCTAGGCGAAGAGCGAGAAAACTGCCCGTTAAGTGCTGCAGCCGTGGTTTCGGCTCCTTATGATTTATCATCATCAAGCGATGTTATTCGTAAAAGCTTAGGCAAAATTTACCAAAAGTATTTGCTCGATAGAATGAAAAAATCAATGCAGCGTAAATTGCCACAAATTAAGCAGCAAATACCTATTACCTCTGAGCAGTTAATGAAAATTGACGATTTACTAGAGTTTGATAATCAACTAACCGCCCCACTGCATGGCTTTGAAAACGCACACGATTACTATCGCCAAGCCAGCGCAATGCCTTACTTAAAGCATATTGCGATTCCTACGTTTATAATTCATGCCAAGGACGACCCTATGTTGTCGATTAAAGCCGTGCCAAGTAGGCAAGATGTGAGTGAGCATGTTACCCTGAGCGTCTCTGAAAAAGGCGGCCACGTAGGGTTTATTAGCGGTAATAATCCGTTTAGGCCGGTATTTTGGCTTGAACAAGCCGTCCCTCATTATTTTGGCCAGCACGTCCCCACTAAAGCGAGCAGTAAGCAGTTATGATTATCCCTTTTGAACAACTTGATAAAGACACCCTCTATAACCTAATTGAAAGCTACGTGCTTCGTGAAGGCACCGATTACGGTGAGCAAGAAGTGAGTATTCAAAGTAAAGTAGCGCAGGTTAATCAGCAGCTTAGAAATGGTGAAGCGATGGTGTTTTTTTCTGAGCTACATGAGTCGGTCACTATTATTTCAAAAAATGAATTTAAAGCACTGCAAAGCGAAGAGCATGAAGCGCAGTCGTTTGATTAGCGCCTAACACTTGTAACTTTTGAGCTGAACGTACACAATGGCTTTTTACCCAAAGAGCCAAAACATGATAAAACTCAGCACTCTAGTGGTAGCCATATCACTAGCTTTAACACCACAAGCCTTTGCAGAGCAAGTAAAAAGCCCGTCAGACAAAGCAGTAAAACTAGCAAAAGACACTATTTTAATCGACACCCATATTGATGTACCTTATCGCATCCACGAAAAATGGGTTGATGTAACTAAAGCCACCGACGGCGGCGACTTTGACTACCCTCGCGCAGTACAGGGGGGTTTAAACGCCCCTTTTATGTCGATTTATATTCCTGCTCACTTAGAATTTGAAGGCAAAGGTAAGAGCTACCAGCTAGCCAATCAAATGATTGATAGCATGGAAGCCATTGCACAGCGCGCCCCTGAAAAATTTGCTATTGCTAGCTCAACAGCGGATATAGAAGCGCAATTTGAGCAAGGTAAACTGTCAATTGCGATGGGCATGGAAAATGGCTCGCCAATTGAAGGAAAAATGGAAAACCTTCAGCACTTTTTTGACCGCGGTGTACGCTACATCACACTTGCGCACTCGCAAAGCAACCATATTTCTGACTCGTCATACGATATTCGCCGTAAATGGAAAGGTTTAAGCCCATTTGGTAAAAAGCTAATTACTGAAATGAACAACGTCGGTATGCTAATTGACGTATCACATATATCAGATGATGCGTTTTATCAGGTAATGGAGCTATCTAAAACGCCGGTGATTGCTTCACACTCATCACTGCGCAAATACACGCCAGGCTTTGAGCGTAATATGAATGATGACATGTTATTAGCGCTTAAAAAGAATGGCGGGGTTATTCAAATTAACTTTGGCTCAAGCTTTGTAACCTCTAAAGCCGGTGCGTGGTACAAAGACCTTAAAAGCACTAAAGAGACCGTTAAAAAAGAAGGCACTAAGCCAAGTAAAGACTTTGATGCAGCGTACCGCGCTAAAAACCCATTCCCGTTTGCAAGCCTTGAGCAAGTACTTGATCATATTGATCACGTTGTAGAGCTTATTGGCATTGATTACGTGGGCATTGGCTCTGACTACGATGGGGTTGGCGATTCGTTACCGATTGGCTTAAAGGATGTATCTAGCTACCCTAACCTAGTACAAGGCTTAATGGACAGGGGTTACAGCGATTCAGACATTAAAAAGATTTTAAGCGAAAATACGCTAAGGGTTTGGAAGCAAGCCGAAGCATATGCGAAAAAGCACTAGCGTGTAAGCTGTAAGCTGTAAGCTGTAAGCTGTAAGCTGTATGATCTGACCCCGATTGATCTGACCCCGATAAAGTAGACACGGGGTTTTAATTCATTGATTCATATTGTATGGGGCTAACATTTCCAATCGTCCCATGCATTCGCACTGAGTTGTAGTAATTCTCAATATAAAAACGACTTTGTATTGTCATTTCGCTACGACTCAGTTCATTTAGATTACTCATCCATTCTTTTTT
>Ga0208895_1000012_pt1 | contig 119859 bp, 108 predicted proteins | sample ETNtaG_10_FD_185765 | JGI IMG/M metagenome (GOLD analysis project Ga0208895, IMG submission 185765) | Marine microbial and viral communities from oxygen minimum zone, Eastern Pacific Ocean - ETNP201302SV82 (SPAdes) (version 2) | ecosystem: Environmental > Aquatic > Marine > Oceanic ... | reverse complement strand
GAAGGACTTAAAGCTTAATAAATAAAATAAGAAAATTGAACAGAATTTTCTTGGTAACCATAGCGTTTTGGACCCACCTGACCCCATGCCGAACTCAGTAGTGAAACGAAACAGCGCCGATGATAGTGTAGCATTTGCTATGTGAAAGTAGGACATTGCCAGGATTCAAATTAAAGAAACCCGTTACAGCGATGTAACGGGTTTTTTGCTGTCTGGGGTTTAGTAAATAACCAAGAGCCCACGCCAAACTCAGTAGTCAAACAAAACAGCTTGAAGGCGAGGCCCGGCCAACGATAATGTAGCATTTGCTATTTGACTCTCCACCGCTGTGGGCACTATGACATTACCAGGATTCAAATTAAAGAAATCCGTTACAGCGATGTAATGGGTTTTTTGCTGTCTGGGGTTTAATAAAAAGCCAAGATCTCATGCTAACTCAGTCTTTGTAATGCCCGCCCTTGTAAATCCTTTGAGCCATAACATTCATATCCTTATAGAAAGCTAAGCCATTATAGGCAAAGTCAAGGCGCACATCGTGCTCAGTGTAATCAGTTTTTATAGCCCCGCAAAATGATTAAGGCTTATTGCGGGTTGGTATTGCTTTGATATAGAAAATATCACTTTGAAATAAACATTAAGTTCATGCTTATCTGCTATTTTATTCATGTAACATAGCTAGGCGTGCAGAAGTTGCGCGTGTTAAAATCAAATTTTTATAAATACTAAAATAGAGGTGTCAATTGCCCACTGCTGACTACCAAACTGTACTAGATGAAATAGCACACGAAGTGCGCCCTTTGTTATCACAAGGTAAGGTTGCGGACTATATACCTGCACTTGCTGAGGTTTCTAGCGAGCAGTTTTCTATTGCTATTTATACCACTGATGGCGAAACCATTTGTGCGGGGGATTGCTCAAAACGTTTTACTATTCAGTCAGTTTCTAAAGTAATGACACTTACAATGGCGCTACAGCGCTATGGCGATGAACTATGGCATCGGGTAGGTAAAGAGCCCTCTGGTACCGCGTTTAATTCTCTTACGCAGTTAGAGTTTGAAAAAGGCGTACCACGTAACCCTTTCATTAATGCTGGCGCGATTGTGACGTGCGATGCTTTGTACAGTCGATTATCAGCACCTCGCCACTCAATGCTTGAAACGTTTAGGCTACTTGCAGGTAATAGTGCAATAGTGATTGATAAAAAAGTGGCCAATTCTGAGTACGAGTTTAGGCATAGAAATGCGGCAATGGCGCATTTAATGAAGTCGTTTGGTAATTTTGAGAATGACGTCGATGACGTACTTTGGTCTTACTTCAATTTTTGTGCGATTGAGCTTAACTGTATTGAGCTAGCTAGAGCGTATAACTTTTTAGCGAATAAAGGGGTTGATTACAGCTCGGGTAAGCGCGTTTTGAGTAGTCGCCAGAATAAACAATTAAATTCGATTTTATTCACCAGCGGCTTATATGATGCGGCAGGTGACTTTGGCTACAGAGTGGGAATGCCGGGTAAATCGGGTGTGTCAGGCACTATATTAGCGGTATTACCGGGTAAGTTTACAGTGGCAGTATATTCACCAGGGCTTAATGAATTTGGTAACTCGGTGGCGGGGATAGCAGCATTAGAGCTGCTATCTAAAAAGCTCGATATTTCGATTTTCTAAAATACCGCAATAGGGAGCACGTAAAGCTCCCTATTTATTGGTCCCAGTACACTTGCTCAAGGCAGTCTTCGCGCTCTGGCAACCCACGTGATAAACGTGGAGAGTGCTGTACTAATACCTCGTAACTTGCGCGGTTAGCGTACTTACTAATTTGTGCAAGAGAAGAGTAGGTAATGGCCTTTTGTTCGTGTTTTGCTGAGTTAGCGACATTTAACTTATGATAAACGTTTGCTGATAAATCGTGTAACACGGCAGCCAACGCACAATCGCCAGCACCATTGGTGTTTTTGATTGAATCAGGCCCACCCATGAATGGCGCCGTATGGCTATACGCTTTTATCGGGTTTTCGCAATCGGATTTTTTCATTGCACGAGAAAACTCATAGCGATTAAAATCGGCAATGGCACCTGGTAATAATGGGTACTCGGTTGCACGTTTAAAGCTCTCATCAACGTAACCGGCCATAAATAAGCCTTTTTCGCCAGCGGTACAAATAACTAAGTCTACCCAGTCAAGTGCTTTGTCTGCGGCTAATAATGGGTCTTCAAAGCCAGTAATTGCTAGCCCTTCTTCTTCGTTCATGGCAAGTATATCGACATGCTCGTTTACAAAGTTAGCCCACCAGGTTGGATCTTGCTCAATTAAAAACTTAGTGCCGAGTGTTAAAACTACCGGTACACCTGCATCGTTAGCGTATTTAACTGCTTGCATGGTTGCTTCAGTCATTGTTTCATCACCCTGTGTACGCATTAGGTAGGCGCTGATCACAAGTGCTGATGACTGCTCAATTAAGTGTTTATCGATAGACTCAGGCTTTAAGTGATTCATTAAACCGGCGCTAATTGCGAATGTACGCTCACCTGTTTCATCAATTAAGGTAAAACAACGGCCAATAGGGCCATCCACTGGTTGTAAATAATCTAAATCAACGCGGCTTGATGTGTTACATAAAAAGCGGTAGGCATAGCTGCCAATTTTTATGTTTTCACTCATAACACCGAGCAATACTGAACGGTCATCTGCTAGTACAGAGTAGTTATGCATTGTGTTACCAATGGTGCCACCGGCAAATTCGTAATCAACCATGTCGTTTAGTTTTAAACGGTCGTAAAGTGCGTTGGTAATATCGCTATCAATAACTTGCGACATTCCTCGGCGAAGTTGAAACTCGTCTAAAAAAGCCTGATCGACTTTGGCTTCAATATCAACAACGATCTGATCGATACCCGTAATGTAGCTACGTTGTAATCGCTCAGTTGCGTTTAGCTGATTAGTAAGTGGATCTTTAGCTTCCACTGGAAAATAATGTTTATGTCTGCGGCGTCCAGGAAATTTCATTTGCTACCTGTGTTGTGAGCTAAATAAAAAAAGCGTGAGATTATAGCGTAAATCACACTCTATGAGCCACGATAAACCACATTATTTTGTTTTATTTTTGCAATAATTTAATCAATTACGCATTTTAAACAGGCAAGTTGATATAATAGCGAGAGAAAATTTATTTAAAGTAAGCACTATGAACGATCTTAAAAGCGATGAGTATTGGATGGAGCAGGCATTAGTTTATGCCAATAAGGCGCAGCAATTGGGCGAAATTCCGGTAGGAGCTGTCCTTGTGAAAGATAACACGCTTATTGCAGCGGGTTATAATCGTTCAATTACTGATAACGACCCCTCTGCGCACGCTGAAATGATTGCAGTTCGTGAAGGAGGGAGAGCTTTAAATAATTACCGTTTAATTGATTGCACTTTGTACGTTACGTTAGAGCCGTGCTCTATGTGTGCCGGGCTGTTAGTGCATAGCAGAATAAAGCGGCTTGTGTACGGTGCGCCAGATGCTAAAACAGGCTCGGCTGGGTCTATTATGAACTTATTGCAAGAGCCGAGGCTGAACCATCAAGTAGAAGTATTAGGTGGGGTGCTTGGTCAAACCTGTGGAAGTACTATTTCGGCGTTTTTTAAACAACGCCGAGAACAAATTAAAGCGGCTAAAAAAGCAGCTCGTCAAATTAGTGACTAGTTAGCCTTATCTGAATCTACTTCTATCATTTGCTGCATCGCAAACATGCGACGACGCCAAATAATTTTTTTATGTAAGTTACGTAGCATAATACGACGTCTGGTGGCTGTTGAATGAATAATATTGCGTTTTAGTTTTTGCGTGCGTCTACGTTTTAGCATGTGTTCTCCTAATGCGTGAGAGTGAGAAAGGCACAAGATATATATTAAAAATCAGGTAAATATACTATAAACACACATTAGTGATCATTTCATGACAAGTAAACAGATTTTTAATTTAGTTACTAGAGTGGTTAGGCCTGAAGGGGAAATTAGCGCCTGCTAAAACGAGGAAAGAATCGTTTAATGCCACATTTTAATGTTTCACAGGCCTGAATAGCCCATTTAAAAACGTAAATATAAACGCTTTACTGAGACTGCTGCGTGTTATTTTCACCTTGCTTACTTTTTTCTTCAGGTGAGAGCGAAGGGGTAGGTTCGGTTTTATCGTTGTTTATAGGCTCTTTGCTTGGTTGAGCTGCTTTTTCAACTTCAGGTGCTTCAGGTTCTGATTCAGGTTCTGATTCAGGTTCTGGCTCTAGGGCGTTATTTTCATCAAGCCATACAAGTGCATCGTAATACCTGCGAATGTTATCAACATATTTTACCGCAACATCGCCACGCGCATAGCCGTAACGGGTTTTACGGTAATAACGTTTTTTGATTAAAAGTGGTAATCGCTTTTTAACATCGGCCCATTTATCAGGGCTCGCCCCTTGTTGTTCGGTAATAATGCGCGCGTCGTTAACGTGCCCCCAACCTACATTATAGGCTGCCAGTGCAAGCCAAGTTCTATCGGGCTGCGGGATTCTGTCGGGGATGCGTTTAACGAGCTTAGCTAAGTATTTAGCTCCGCCACGGATGTTTTGCTCTGGCTCTAACCTATTTGTTACGCCCACCTGTTTAGCGGTACTGCGTGTCAGCATCATAATGCCTCTTACACCTGTAGGCGATTTAGCGCGAGGGTTCCACATAGATTCTTGGTAGCTAAGCGCAGCAAGTAAGCGCCAGTCAAGGCTACCTGCATATTGCTCAAACCAAGGCCTGTAAGTGGGGAGTGTTTCTTTTATAGCTTCTATGTATGCAAGCGTATTAACGTAGTTAAACTGGCGTACGTGCCCAAAGTACTTTTCTTCGAGCACATACAGCTGGTTACTTTGTTTTACGTCACCAAAAAAGGGCACTAGCAGTGCATAAAGCGAATCATCTTTTGATTTATTAAGGATCCAAGCTATGGGGTCATTTCGGGTAACTGAAAAGCCAATACTTAAATTTGGGTGGTAGCGTCTAAACAGCGAAAGCGTGTGTGAGTCGGCGAGGGTGTAATCTATTTCGCCATCGATAACGGCTTGTAAAAGCTCCTCTTCATCGAGTTCTTCGGTTTCTTGCCAAGTTAAATCTGGGTTACTCTTTTTTATTTTTTGTAAGGTTAAAGAGTGGCTACTTTTGGCTATAACTGTAAAGTTTCCATCAAGGTCGTCAAATTCACGTGGGCGAACTCGACCTTGTTTATAAACCAACTTTTGGCTAATTGTTCTGTAAGTGGGGCCATAGCGATATTGCTGTGCACGTACTTTGTTGTAGGTAAGTCCTGAGGCTATTAAGTCTAAATCACCACTTTCAAGGCGCTCAAACATATCGGATAAATTAAAAAACGGCACTATTTCTAGTTCAACACCTAGGTAGTCGGCAAAAGCTTGAGATAGCTCGTATTCAAAACCTTGCTCGCCTTGCACGGCTTGGTAGTAGTTGCTGGCACTGGCAAGGGTACCTACACGTATTTTGTTTTGTGCTTTAATTTGGGCAAGTTGAGTTTGTTGCTCCTGCATATTACACGCACACAACAACATAACTAAAGTGATGATAATTATTAGCTTTTCTTTCAACATTAACCGCCCCATAAAGCTCATACCCCGTTATACCAAAACTTCACTATGGCGTCACTTAGCGTTTAGCTTTTATTGGTAATTTTGCTGCTGTTTATATAAATAAAAAGTTAATTTTCTGAAAAGCGCAATTTGGAGTTAAAACTCGGTGCTACATAGACTATAATGCCCGCCTAAAATATCGTTCAATCCCTAACCCCGGATGAAATTATCTATGTTGATCCTTCGTGGTGCACCAGCACTTTCAGAGTTCAGAGTTAATAAAATTTTAGCGCGTTGCAAACTATCGCAACTTCCAGTCACCAATGTATATGCCGAGTATGCACATTTTGCCGATTTAACCTCGCCTTTGAGTGTTGATGAGCAAACTAAGCTTGAAAAACTACTTACTTACGGTCCAACTATTGCCGAGCATACCCCAGCTGGCACACTTATTTTAGTTACCCCTCGCCCTGGCACCATTTCACCATGGGCATCTAAAGCAACCGACATAGTGCATAACTGTGGCCTTAAACAGGTTCACCGTGTTGAGCGTGGTATTGCTTATTACGTAGAAGGTGAACTAAGTGCAGATCAGCTTGCTCAAGTAACGGCGTTATTACACGACCGTATGACTGAGGCAACGCATAGCGAACTTGCTTCTGCAGCGCAGTTATTCCGCAATGATTCGCCTCGCGAAATGTCATCAGTTGACATTTTAGGTGGCGGGCGCGAAGCATTGGCTGCGGCAAACGTTGAACAAGGTTTTGCGCTTGCTGATGACGAGATAGACTACTTAGTAGAAAACTTTAAAAAGTTAGGCCGTAACCCTAACGACATAGAGTTATTTATGTTTGCCCAAGCAAACTCAGAGCATTGTCGTCATAAAATATTTAATGCTGATTGGACAATTGATGGTATTGAGCAGCCTAAATCACTGTTTAAAATGATCAAAAATACATTTGAGCAAAATCCTGAAAATGTGCTGTCGGCGTACAAAGATAACGCAGCAGTAATGAAGGGCTCAAAAGCGGGTCGTTTCTTCCCGAATGCGCAAGGTGAATATGCGTATCATCAAGAAGACATAGAAATTTTAATGAAGGTAGAAACCCATAACCACCCAACAGCTATAGCACCATTTTCAGGTGCGGCTACAGGCTCAGGTGGTGAAATTCGCGATGAAGGCGCAACAGGCCGCGGCTCTAAGCCAAAAGCGGGTTTAGTTGGTTTTACTGTTTCTAACTTACGTATTCCGGGTTACGAGCAACCGTGGGAAAGCGACTTTGGCAAACCTAATCGTATCGTAAATGCGCTTGATATTATGATGGACGGCCCTTTAGGTGGCGCGGCATTTAATAATGAGTTTGGACGTCCTAACTTATTAGGTTACTTCCGTACCTACGAAGAAAAAGTAACAAGTCACAATGGTGAAGAGGTGCGTGGTTACCACAAGCCTATTATGCTTGCAGGTGGTTTAGGTAATATTCGTGCTGATCATGTTCAAAAAGGGGATATTCCAGTCGGTGCAAAACTTATTGCACTAGGTGGCCCTGCAATGAACATTGGTTTAGGCGGCGGTGCAGCGTCAAGCATGGCATCGGGCCAATCAAACGAAGATTTAGATTTTGCTTCTGTACAGCGTGAAAACCCAGAAATGGAACGCCGTTGCCAAGAAGTGATCGATAAGTGTTGGCAACTAGGGGATGAAAACCCTATTGCGTTTATACACGATGTAGGCGCCGGTGGTTTATCTAATGCGTTTCCTGAGCTTGTAGATGATGGTGGCCGTGGTGGTAAATTCCAACTACGTGATATTCCTAACGATGAGCCGGGCATGGCCCCACACGAAATTTGGTGTAACGAATCGCAAGAACGTTATGTACTGGCTGTTGCTGTTGAAGACTTTGATCGCTTTGAAGCCATTTGTAAGCGCGAGCGTGCGCAGTACGCAGTAATAGGTGAAGCCACAGAAGAGCGCCACTTAACTGTTGCCGACAGCCACTTTGATAACAGCCCTGTTGATTTGCCGCTTGATGTATTATTAGGTAAAGCACCTAAAATGCATCGCGATGTAACTTCAAAGCAAGTTACCGGTAAGGCAATTGATGCAGAGTCGATTGATATAGCTGAGGCTGCTCAGCGTTTATTACGCTTACCTACCATTGCAGAAAAAACATTCTTAATTACCATTGGCGATCGCTCGGTTACCGGTTTAGTAGCACGAGATCAAATGGTGGGACCTTGGCAAGTACCTGTGGCTAACTGTGCAGTTACCGCAGCAACGTACGACACTTACCACGGTGAAGCTATGTCACTGGGTGAGCGCACGCCGGCAGCACTATTAAATTACGGTGCATCGGCGCGTTTAGCCGTGGCAGAGTCGTTAACTAATATTGCCTGTGCCAACATTGGTAGCCTAGAGAACATTAAGTTATCGGCTAACTGGATGGCTGCAGCAGGTCATCCTGGCGAAGACGCGGGCCTTTACGAAGCTGTAAAAGCGGTAGGCGAAGAGCTTTGTCCTGCGCTTGGTTTAACTATCCCTGTAGGTAAGGATTCTATGTCGATGAAAACGACATGGAAAAACGAGGATGATAGTGCTGAGCAATCAGTTACTTCTCCGTTATCTCTTATTATTACTGCTTTTGGCCGTGTTGACGACGTGCGTAAAACAGTGACTCCGCAGTTACGTACTGATAAAGGCGATACATCACTTATTTTAGTTGACTTAGGCGCGGGTAAAAACCGACTGGGCGCATCAAGCCTTGCACAGGTTTACAAGCAGCTTGGTGATGTTACTCCAGATGTTGACAGCCCTGAGCTACTTAAAGGCTTTTACAATGCCATGCAAGCACTTGTCGCTGATAGCAAGCTACTTGCCTATCATGACCGCTCAGACGGTGGTTTATTTACTACTGTAACTGAAATGGCATTTGCTGGGCACACCGGTGTGACTGTTGATTTAGCGGGTTTAACCGGGACAGACCTAGAAGCCCTTTATAACGAAGAGCTTGGCGCGGTAATTCAAGTTGCTAACAGCGATTTAGATGCCGTAAATGCTGTATTTGAACTACACGGTGTTGCTGCAATTAGCCACGTGATTGGCTCGCTTAATAGCGACGATAGCATTGTATTTAACCGTGGTGAGCAAACTGTACTTAATCATACTCGTACTGAATTACGTACCTTTTGGGCCGAAACAACGTACCAAATGCAAGCACGTCGTGATAACCCTGATTGTGCTAAGCAAGAGTTTGATGCCAAGTTTGATGCAAAAGATCCAGGCTTAAACGTAAAACTTAACTTTGACTTAAACGAAGATATAGCCGCACCGTACATTGCAACGGGCGCTAAGCCGCAAATGGCTATTTTACGTGAGCAAGGCGTTAACTCGCATTTAGAAATGGCTGCTGCGTTTAACCGTGCTGGTTTTGCCGCTGTTGATGTACACATGAGCGATATCCTCGAAGGGCGTTTAACCCTTGAGCAATTTAAAGGCTTAGTGGCATGTGGTGGTTTCTCTTACGGTGACGTATTAGGCGCCGGTGAAGGCTGGGCTAAGTCTATATTGTTTAACGATATGGCACGCGATCAGTTCCAAAACTTCTTCCACCGAGAAGACACCTTTAGCTTAGGTGTGTGTAATGGTTGTCAAATGTTATCAACATTGAAAGAGTTAATTCCGGGTACTGATCATTGGCCACGTTTTGTAACAAATAAGTCAGAGCGTTTTGAAGCACGCTTTAGCTTAGTTGAAATACAAGAAAACCCGTCTGTATTCTTTAATGGAATGGCTGGGTCGCGTATGCCAATTGCTGTATCTCATGGTGAAGGCCATGCTGAGTTTGCAAACGATGCTGCCACTAAAGCTGCGCTTGAAAGCGGCACTGTTGCGGTTAAATTTGTAGATAACTACGGTAATCCGACAACGCAATATCCGGCTAACCCGAATGGTTCACCAGAGGGTATTACCGGTATTACCTCTACTGATGGCCGTGCCACTGTAATGATGCCGCACCCTGAGCGTGTATTCCGCGCTGTTGCTAACTCGTGGCACCCAGATGAGTGGAAAGAGGATAGCCCATGGATGCGTATGTTCCGCAACGCACGTAAAAATGTAGGTTAAAAACGACATATACAAGTTAGATTCATAATCTAGCTGTAAAATAAAAAAGGCTGCACTGTGCAGCCTTTTTTGATTGCGTAGATTTAAAATTACGATAGTTTGTAAAGTATAAATAAAAGCTTATAAGGACAGTATGTTAAAGCGCGTTGGTTTAATTATGGGTGCTGTATTGCTAAGTATAGTTTTGCTTGGCTATATATTTCGTTTGCCACTATTGCAATGGGTTGTAACGCCTGAACTTGAAAAAGCAGGTGTTACCTTAAGCTGCTTAGATTTTTCGCTTACGAGTAAGTTAAATGTGCACGTACAAAAAGCCTGTTTAAGTTACCAAAATCAAGAGCTTGCTCTTACAGGTATTACTGCTAATACTAAGCATGTTAAAGTTAAACACGCAATACTTAATGTAAATCCATTTCCTCAAAGTAGTAAAACAAGCACTGCTGCCACAATTTTAGATTTAGCGCTTCCTGAAAAAAGGCCAACAATTACAGTTGAGCATTTAACTATACACAGTGCGCTTTTAAAGCGTCCGCTAATGCTAAATATCACCGAGCCCACGCTTAACCAGTTTGTAGTCAATGGTGATTTAAACGCAAGCGCAACGCTTTACAATAATAAGGTACAAGGGCAGCTTAAAGTTAATGATGGATTATTGAAGCAACTACTTAAAACAGATAATGAGTTATTAAGTGGACTTAGCTTTAATGCAGCGCAGGCATTTAGCTTTAACGGAGTAGAGGCAAGCCTTAGTGGTGATTTACAAGCCCAGTATGACTATAAAATACAAAGCTGCGATATAACAAACAGATCCAAAGGTGTGCTAAGTGCTACCTATAATTTAAATAGCCAAAACCTTGAGCTTGACCCAAGCAAGCTTAAAAACAATGTAAAACTTAGTAATAACTGCCAATCTCTTATTCCTGAAAGTGCCTACAAGTCATTTGCTGTAAAGCAGCTTCCACTTAATTGGCAATGGGCTTTAGCTAAACGAATTAACTTTGCACATAACAACCTAACCTTACCGTTAATAACGCTCAAAAGCGCAGAGCAAGCCAAGCAAAATATAGATATAACGTTTACAGATACGTTTATAAATACTGCTGCACCGTTACAAAGCGCCCGCACACAGCTAAAGGCACAGCTACATACAGATGAAATAGACGCTATAACGCTAAATACGCAGCTTAAAAACGCTCAACTAAGCGGTAATTACGATATTGCGCTTACCGCTTTGCCTGAATTTTTACCGGCTGAAGCTAATAATATTAAAGCCAAGGGGGACTTTACAGTTACTCAACTTATTGACTTTAAGCCCGAAGGTAACGCACGTATTGAGTTTAGCTTTGATAGCGCAGCTGCTTATGGCAGCGCTTTTAACGGCTACACAGGTAACCTTGAAGCAAGTATGAATGAAAAGCTCGATGCAAAAGTAACGCTTAAAAGTAAGCTTAAAAGCGTGCAATACAACGAGTATAAACTCAGTGGTATTAATAACATCCTTAATGCAAGAGCAAACTTAGGTGTGGGTGAGTTATTTGCTCACTTAAATGCAAACACCCAAATAAATACACTCATTAGTCCAAATATCGATTTAAATACAATAAACGTAACGTCAACCGGGCTGCAAAGTCGCGCGCTTAAAGCGTCTCATCATGTATTTGTAAATGGTGTTGAGCTGGTGGCCAATCACCATGTTTCAAAGGTAGCGCATCCGTTTGAAGTGATTATTCCGCAGCAAAGTGTGCTTTCGTTAAATTCAATCGTTAGCCAATTTGAGCCGTTAGCTCAGCTAACCCAAGGAAAATTGGGTGGGCGTATAAGTGGTGATGTGAATTTACAAAAAGCAAATTTTACTTTAACGATGACTGATACCAGTGCACTTTATAACGACTACTTAGCTAATCAATTTAGTATGCAGATAGGTGGGCAGTACGATTCAGGGCAGCTTAATGTTGCCCCTACTACCTTTAATCTAAATGAATTACGTGCAGGCGCTGTAGTTAAAAGTATCACTGGTAGTATTAAAGTGGTTAATAATAGCGCGCAGGCCTTTGATGTTGAAGGCGATATTTTTGGTGGTAAATTTTCTTTAGATAAATACACGCTTTTAAAGCAGCAGCAAACAGCTAATGTTACGTTTGAAAATGTTGATGCCAGTAAATTAATAACGCTTGACGATAAGTCGGGTATTACCCTAACAGGTAGGCTAAAAGGGTCGTTACCATTTTATTTTGATGACACAGGGGTTGAGGTAAAAAGTGGCAGCCTAACCAATCAAGGCCAAGGGAAGCTTATTATTAGTAATAACGAAGCGTTTGACGCTGTTATGCGCCAGAAACAAGAGTTACAACCTGTGCTTGGGTTGCTCAAAAACCTTGATATACAAAAACTTAATAGTACAGTAGCGCTTAAAAGTGATGGCTGGTTAAACTTAGGTGTTAACTTACAAGGCTTTAATGAGCCAGAGCAGCAACAAGTTAACTTTAATTATAACCACGAAGAAAACGTGTTTACGTTGCTAAGAGCGCTTAGACTGAGCGACGAAATAACGCAAAAAGTTGAGCAGCAATACTCTAAAAAAGGAAACTAATGATGAAAAATTTGTTGAGCATTAAGGCCGTTATTGCACTTGCTGCTATTAGCGCTTTAAGCGCATGTACCCACAGAGTAGAGGTGGCAGCGAAAGAGCCGATAACGATCAATCTAAATGTAAAAGTAGATCACGAAATTCGAGTAAAAGTAGATAAAGAACTCGATAACTTATTCAGTGACGACAGTGAATTATTTTAGGAGCTAAATGATGACTATAAAAAATAAATTAAGTATTGCTACTCTAGTAAGTGCGGTATGTTTGTCGTTTTCGGCGTGGGCTATTAGTTTAGATGATGCTAAAAACCAAGGCTTAGTGGGTGAAGATAGCTCAGGTTACTTAGGGCTTGTGGTACAAAACAGCGAGGCAAAAGCCGTGGTTGAAGAAATTAACGCTAAACGTAAAGCACAGTATTTAAAGCTGGCTAAAAAGAACGATTTATCGCTGGCACAAGTAGAAGCGCTTGCAGCAGCTAAAACAATCGAAAAGACCAAAAGTGGCCACTATATTGAAGTGAATGGTAACTGGGTTAAAAAGTAATACAAGCAGCTAAACATATTACTTAAAAATCGAGCGTTTAGGCGCTCGGTTTTTTTATATTTGCTAAAAGTTGCTGCCAAAAGTCGAAGCCTTTGCGCCTTGCAAGCTTTATATTGTGCTCTGGTATAGATTCAGGCTCGTTATAGTGATCAAGCGCTTCGCTCATACTCAGTTCGCGAATTAAATGCAGTGTAGGGTAGGGGGCTCGGTTGGTGTAATTTGCCGCATCATCTTCATCGCTGTCGGCAAACACGTAATCGGGATGAAAATTAGCAATTTGGTATTTACCTTCAAACCCTTGCGCTACCAGTAAGGCATTGGCTAAATCGACTAAATCTAAAAAGTCTTCAAAATCGCTAAAGCCGTTATCAAACAGTATTAATGTGGTTTCGCGCTCTGGATTTTGATCAAGCTGCACACACTGCTCTAGCATGTCCATTACAGCGTCATCAATTTTTGTTGCAGGGCTAAGCACATAATGAATACAGTTGTTTTCTACTTCTTTACGGGCAAATGGGCAAAAGTTATATTTAACAATAACAGATGACACCCACTCGCGGGTTTGGGCGATTGCTTGATGAGTCATGCTTTTGGCTCTAAATACTGATTTATAATGGTTAATGTTTTTTCAATGGCGCCTTGGTTTTTTACTACACATTGCTGCGCTTTAATACCCAAGCTTTGGCACGCTTTGGTGTTTTGGCTTAAATTAATTAATTGTTTAGCAAGCTCATCGGTATTTTCAACAACGACAGCCCCTTTAAGTTTAATTAGTTCAGGGTAGATATGATCAAAATTATACGTATGTGGGCCTGTAATAACACCAACCGAAAAAGCAGCAGCTTCAAGTGGGTTGTGCCCACCTCGGCGTATTAAACTGCCGCCTATGTAACTTACATTCGCTGCGCCATATAAACACTGCAGTTCGCCCAGTGTATCAGCTAATAGTACTTGCTCGTTTTGATAGTTATTGTTGCTGCGACGACTAAAGCTAAGTGGGCTTTGAGTTAGCGTATCGGCTACTTTATCAAATTGCTCTGGGTGGCGCGGTGCAATAACTAAAAGTGCATTAGGGTATTTTTTTAATAGCTGCTGATGGGCGTTTAATATCATTTCGTGTTCAAGCGGGTGAGTAGAGCCTGCCACCCATACAAAACGTTCATTGGTTTTATACTCGGCTTTAAGATTTGCAACTTTAGTTAGTTGCTCATTGCTTGGCGTAATGTCGAACTTTATTGAGCCTGTAACATGGCTTTTTGAAGGGGGTAAACCAAGTTCAACAAAGCGCTTAGCATCATTTTTATTATGACTGGCAAGCACTGAAATTGAACGCATAATTATATGCGTTAACCCTGCCACCTTTTGATACCCTTGTTGCGATTTTTCGCTTAGGCGAGCATTAAGCACCAATACCGGAATAGTCTTTTTATGGCTTATTGCCATTAAATTAGGCCACAGCTCAGTTTCTAAAATACACAGTGCTTGTGGATTTACGCGCTTTAAAAATCGAGCGCTCGAACCAGCAAAGTCTATAGGTAAATAACAACACACCACGGTATTTTTAAATTGTTCACTAATTTGCGCACGCCCGGTAGGAGTATTGCAGGTAATAAGCATATTAAGCTGCGGGTGTTGTTTTTGCAGTGCTTTAATCAGTGGCGTTGCAGCAAGGACCTCACCTACAGAAGCGCAGTGGAACACAACCGGTTTAGCGCTATTATTAAATAAGTGTTTGCTAATAAAACCAAAGCGCTCTTTAAAGTGCGCGCGGTAGCCTATATTTTTTTTACCTCTTAGTACATACAAGTAAAATACAATCAGTGGGCTAATTAAAATTAAAGCGAGTGAGTAAAAAATGCGTGCCATACTGAACTTTTATTAAGGTAAGTGGCGCTAGTTTAACGCGAAAGTGATAATTTCTGAACATGTGAAGCACTAAATTATAATTCAGTTCAGCTATATTCCCATAAAATACACACAACTAAATAAAACTATGGAATAATGGATTTAATTTTTTCCTGCCATTTCAGTTCCTAGAGGAATTTTTCATGTCAATTATCGATTCTGTGGCAACAAGCTACGTTGAAAGTTTAAACCGTCATCAAGCCTTATTTGAAACGATGGAGGCTTATCATCAAGAGTCTATGCAATTATTAGAAGCGTGCCACAGTGCATTGCAAGCTGGTGGTAAGGTTATTTGGTTTGGCAACGGCGGCAGTGCTGCCGATGCACAGCATTTAGCAGCCGAATTTGTTGTGCGTTATAAGTTAGAGCGTGGCCCGCTTGCCTCTATGGCGCTGACCACAGATACCTCAATACTGACTGCGCACAGTAACGACTACCACTTTGATACGGTATTTGAACGCCAAGTTCAGGCTTTATGTAAACCAGAAGATTTAGTGATTGGTTTAACAACCTCAGGCACCAGCGCCAATATTAATTTAGCACTTGAAGCGGCTAACAAAATTGGCGCGTTTACGGTTGCCTTAACCGGACGCGAGGGCGGTAAAGTAAAAGACATTGCTAAATTGCCCATTATTATAAAAAATGATGAAACAGCCCGCATCCAAGAGGCACATATGTTTATTGGCCACTGGTTATGTGAAGCTATCGATATGGTTGTTGCGGAGCAGCAGTAATGGATTTATCGCTATTAAAAAACTTATCTAAAGCGCGTATTTTAGTTGTCGGCGATGTCATGCTAGACCGATACTGGTATGGCGATACAGGGCGTATTTCGCCAGAGGCTCCAGTACCCGTTGTTAAAGTAAGCAAGTTTGAAGATAAAGCGGGTGGCGCTGCAAATGTTGCAAAAAACATTGCGCGACTTGATGCCAAAGTGGGCTTACTTGGTTTAATTGGTGAAGATGAAAGCGGGCAAATCTTAGAAACTATTTTAAAAGGTGAAAAAATACATTCACAGCTTGTTAGTGTATGCGATTTGCCCACTATTTCTAAAATGCGTGTAATTAGCCGCCATCAACAACTTGTGCGCCTAGATTTAGAAGAAACCTTTAGCGAGCAGCATAGCCAGTTGTTATTAAACCGTTTAGAGCTGGTGCTTGATGATTACGACTTTGTGGTATTTTCTGATTACAGCAAAGGCTCGCTGAGCTTAATTAAAGAAATGGTTAGCGTTGCTAAAGCGGCGGGTAAAACCGTGCTTATAGATCCTAAATCGCCCGACTTACACTTATACGAAGGCGCAGACTACATTACCCCTAATTTACATGAATTTAATTTGGCTGGGGGTAAAACAGGCTCTGAAGAAATATTAGCACAAAGCGCGCGTGAGCTAATTAGTAAAAATGGTATTAAAGCCATGCTACTTACACGCTCTGAGCAAGGTATGTCATTAATTAACGCTGATGAAAAACACGACTTTGCAGCGCAGCAGCTAGAAGTAAGCGATGTAACTGGCGCAGGCGATACTGTTATAGCCACGCTTGCGGTGATGCTCGGGGCAGGTATGGAGCCTAAAGATGCGGTAGAAATTGCTAATTTAGCCGCAGGCATTGTAGTAAGTAAATTGGGTGCGGCAACGGTTTCACCAGAAGAGCTTAGCCAAAAGCTTGGCCAATACTTGCACATCAATGGTGAGCACTACCAAACTCCGTTTGACGATGTATTGCAACACATTGAGTTTGCTAAGCAAAATGGCGAAACGATAGTGTTTACCAATGGCTGTTTTGATATTTTACACGCAGGCCACGTACGCTATTTAGCCCAAGCCAAAGCACATGGAGATAGGCTCGTTGTTGGTTTAAATAATGATGATTCAATTACGCGTTTAAAAGGCCCTGAGCGCCCTATAAATCCACTTGATGAGCGCGCAATGGTATTAAGTGCACTCGCCTCTGTAGATTGGGTAATTCCCTTTGGCAGCGCTGACGAAAACGACACACCGGCTAAATTAATCGAGCAAATAAGCCCCGATATTTTAGTTAAAGGTGGTGATTACACTGTAGAGCAAATAGCTGGCGCCGATCATGTGCTACGCCATGGTGGTAAAGTAGAAGTGCTGACATTTTTAGATGGTTGTTCAACCTCTAAGGTGATTAGCAAAATAAAGCAGTAATATTTGCTGATTAAATAAAAAAGGGTTGAAAACGCAGTTTTCAACCCTTTTTTTGTTATAAATAGCTGGCTTTAAAATGCTATTTTTAAATATACGGTTTAAAAATTATATTCGTACTTAGCAAACGCTGATGTGTCGTTTTCTGCGCCATCGTTGTTTGATGCAAAAGCGCCGAGCGTTAAGCGCCCGCCCATAGCCAGCTGCCTGTAGCGTAGCTCAACTTGTTTTGAGTTATAACCGGTTTTGGTAATTGTATTACCTAAATCGGGGTTACTAGGGTAACGGTCGCGATTATCGCTGTTGTAATCCACACTACGTAGTTTTACTTGCCAGTCATCGCCATTTGAAAGCTGACCTAAAAGTGTTAATACCACTGACTGTGCATCATTATCAAAGGTTGAGCCAATAGTGCGACCGTGGTAACGATAGCCCGATTTATAATCGGAGTGTTCGTAGTAGCAGTTTTCATTGGTTGATTCGGCCGAGCACGATACACCTGTGTCTATGTATTCAACGTTAACGAGCACATTTTGATTGTAAATGCGCTGCGTAGTTTGAACGCCAAATAAGTACGCTCTGTCGGCTGGTTTGAATTGCGAGCTGGCATCTTCGCCAATTGTACTTGCGTAGATTGCATAGGGGTGACTAAATAAAGTGTCAGACCAACGCACATCTATGCCAGCAAGCTGATTACCAATTTTAGACTCTAGTGAGCTATCACAATTTTCATTGCCATCAATACAACTAGTTTGCCCAGTAATAACATCAATAAAATCACCTGCTGAGCTTGGTTGGCCTTCACCGGCCCACTGCGCAGACCAACTTAAAGCAATTTCAAGCTGTTGTATCGGGCGAAAGTTAACACGACTACTCCAAAGCAGCGCATCAGGAATAACGCGTGTCGATTCTAACTTTGCCATTTGCGCGGTAAAGCTCCATTGCCCAAGCCAACTTAACCAAGGTGTTTCAAACGCTGTGCTTTGCTCACGGGTTACACTTAGTGCCGGCAGTGGCTTTGCATTACCCGACATAATTAAACTGTTATCAACACCTGGGCCCCAAAACTGCTCTACGGCACCGGCTCTAAAAATCCAATTGCCCAAGCGGTAGGCTAAGTAGCTATCGTCAAATGAGGTATCGTTACAATCTTCAAGTGCTTGTTCGTTAGTGGCTATATCATCGGTTGTTTTGCCATTAACTAAGCATTGCTTACCATCGTTACGGTAATTAATGGCTACCTTCGCCGCAAAGTTATCGCCAAGGTAGGCGTAGGCCGCAGAAAGCTCAGATTCTTGTGTGTTGGTTGCCCCAAAGCTGGTGGCTATAATTGGGTCTGATGCGGCGAACGCTGAGAGTTGCACACTGTGCGAGCTGCTGTTTTCTGACTTATAACGATGTTTTACACGAAGCAGTGCATCTTGCAGGCTGGGAGATAAAAGTTCAAGCTTGCTCGATTCTAGCTCGCCAATAAAGCTTTTCCACATTAGCGGGTAGGTGGTTACAGGCGCTAAAATAACACCGGCATCGGCCAGTTGTTGAATGTCAGCTCGTAGACCGTAATCGTCTGGCTTTACCCAGGGCTCTGCTGTTACTGATGCGCTCATAGCGCAAAAAAGAGAAGAAAGTAGAAAGATTCTGTTTCGCAAAGTTCAGATCCTTGTGATTAAGATTGCGGCTAAGTTTACCAATCTAGCATGGCTATTGCAGTAAATAATCTATTTTAAGGCGTTAAATTTGTGTATAAAAATGTAACCTAGCTATCGTAAAAACAATGGGATTGATATACTGCTGCGCAAATAGGAAATAGAGAATGCAATGAGCAACAAACGACTTTTATTTATACCCGTATCATCGCCACAAGGAATAGGTGAATACATGCGCTCGTTGTTGCTAGCCCAAAGCCTTGAAAGTGAATGTCTAGGTTCACTTAATATCCATTTTGTTTTAAATAAACACACGAACTACGCTAAAAACTGCCCATATGATACCACCTTGCTTGAGCGCTCTGCGACTAAAGAGCGCGATAAAGTGTGTGAAGTTATAGCCGATTTTAAACCTGACATTGTAATATTTGATTGTGCAGGGCGCGCTGCTCACATGAAAGCTGCAAAAAAAGTGGGTGCCAAAGTGGTGTTTATTTCTCAGCATGCGAAAAAGCGAGCGAAAGGTTTAAAACTTAATCGTATCAACCTAATTGATAGCCATTGGGTGGTACAGCCCGATTACTGCATTGAACCGCTTAGCTGGGCTGAAAAAGCTAAAATAGATATGTTTTCTTTGGCTATGCCTAAAAATGTGGGCCCTTACATAGCATTTTCATCAGCGTGCGATACCAAACAGGTGTTAAAAAAATATCAGCTTGATGAACAAAGCTACTTTATTGTGAGTGCAGGCTCTGGCGGTCATGTGCTAGATAATCAAAACTGTGCAGATGTTTTTTTTGCCGCCGCAGAGCAAATTTCATTGCAAACAGGGTTAACGGCGGTGGTGGTATTTGGCCCTAATTATAATAAAGCGTTGCCAGTATCAAATACGGTTATAAATTTGGATACGTTAGAAAATAGTGAGTTTTTGTCGCTTATGGAGCAAGCTAAATTTGCGTTGTTAAGTGCTGGCGACACCTTATTGCAGGCGATTGCTGTTAAAACGCCTGCTGTGGCATGTGCTATTTCAAAAGATCAAACACAGCGCCTAGCAAGTTGCGCCACAACTGGCGTGGTAATTAAAGCAAACTTTGAGATTGAAGACATAATAAATAAAGCCAGCGCTTTACTAATAGAGCCGCATTTTAACCAGCTACTAGAAAAATACTCTTTGCTTGAAAGCGCGCATAGCTATGAAGAAATAACGCAAGGGGTTAAAAGCATGCTGATGGTTGCCGATAGATGAATATAGTGATTGTAATAGATTCGTTAGCGGGTGGCGGCGCCGAAAAAGTGATGCTAACCCTTGCTCAGCAGCTAGTAAAAACGCATAGCGTTACTATTTTATCGTTGGCTAATAAATATGAGTACACGATCCCTGCGAATATAAAGGTTGAAAGTTTATTCAGTGATAAAGCCACTAAAGTGGATCGCTTTTGGAAAATAAACAAAAGTGTAGCAAAACTAGAGGCGTGGTTTAATAACAAACAAAAACAAACTGGCCCCATAGATTTAGTGCTTAGCAATTTAGATAGAAGCAATAACTTATTGGCTAAAAGTCAGATTAAAAATGTTCACTTTGTTATGCATAATTCTGTTAATGCAGAGCTAGCTAGGCAAAAAAAGCTAGGCCCGTTTTCTTATTACTATCTTAAAAAGTCAAAGCAAAACTTAAACGGAAAATCCTTGGTGTGCGTGTCTAAAGGGGTAGAGCAAGAAATTACCCAAGGGCATTTAATTAGCCCAAGCGCCATCACAACTATTTATAATCCCTTTAATTTAGCAGATATAAAGCGGCTCTCAGATGAGGTTAATACGCAAATTCCACAATCGCCGTATGTTATTCATGTAGGGCGGTTAGCTAAACAAAAGCGCCACGATATTTTATTTGCGGCATTTGCAAAGCTTGATAAAAAATACAAATTAGTCCTTTTATGCAATAAGCCTAGCAAAGCATTTAAGCTTGCAAAAGTGTATGGTATTGAGGGACAACTTATAGTGCCAGGGTTTGAACAAAATCCGTATAACTGGATTAAGCAGGCTGAGGCATTAGTATTAAGCTCTGATTTTGAAGGGCTCCCTACAGTGTTAATTGAAGCATTAGCTGTTGGCACGCCTGTAGTAAGTACTAACTGTACGTTTGGACCGAGCGAAATTTTAACAAACGACTTGGCTAAATATTTAGCGCCTGTAGGGCATAGCGATGAGCTAGCGGCTAAAATTGAGCTGGTTTTAAACACTAAGCCTAATGTAGATAATGCCGACATTTTACAAAAGGTAACGGCTGAACAGGTTGCTAAGCAATACCTAGCTTTGTGATGTTAATTGCCCTTTATAAATAGCCAATAAAGTTTGCCAGTCATTACTTTGCCAATAAAAAGCGTTGTTACGTCCTTGCTCTTTTAAAAATGAGCGCTCTAAACGTGCCATATTACTTTGTTGCCATTGCTTATTTAATGGTTTTATTTCGCCGCGATCAAAATCGATAATATAAACCTCGCCCGTTTCATTAAATAAAATATTATTTATATTCAAATCGGCGTGGTACACACCTTTTGAGTGAAACAGCGCAACAGTATTGGCAATGCGCTTGAGCTCATCTTCTGTTAGTGGGCGTTCAATTAAAATATCGAGCAGGCTTTTAGCCCCTTTTACAGCCTCTGTAATTATATCGCCACGATAAATTAAGCCTGCGGTTGTTACCTTAGCGGCAATGGGTTTTGGTACATTTAAGCCAAGCTCAATAAGCCTTATCATTAAGCTGAACTCTTTATACACACGGGTACTTTTAAGCCCAGGGTAGAGGTACTGATCGCTTAACAACTTGCCAACTAAACCGCCGCGCCAATAGTGCCTAAGTACAGCGGTTAAATTATTGTGTTTAAAAAACCAGGCTGTGGCGCGGCCTTTTTTAGCACCGACTATTTTATTTTGCTGTTGCCAATAATCTGCATCAAACCAGTTTAAATCAACCTCGTTAAAATAATCTGGGTGGCTTAAAATAGTGTGCTTACCTTGCGTTAGTGTTTTAAACATAGCTCGTTAAAATAATTCAATAATGCGTGTATATTAACGTGTTTTATAGCGCAGCATAAGTGCTTGCATTAGTGCGAGTATAATTTAAGATCGCAGTCTATTATTTAAAGCCAAAGTGGAACGCGTGACTCAAGTGCCTAATTACTCCTCAATTTGTATTTTAAGACTCTCTGCCATTGGTGATGTGTGTCATGCCGTTAGTGCTGTACAAGCCATTCAAAAAGCACACCACAATGCAAAAATAACGTGGGTAATGGGTAAAATAGAAGCCATGTTACTTGCCGATTTACCTGGGGTTGAGCTGGTAGTTTTTGATAAAAAACAAGGTAAGGATGCACTTAAAAAGTTAGCACATTCTTTTAAAGGGCAGCAGTTTGATGTGCTACTTAATATGCAAGTCGCATTAAGAGCTGGCTTTGTTGCACGCTGTATTCCGGCTAAAGTAAAAATAGGCTTTGATTGGGCACGTTCAAAAGAATTACATAGCTTGTTTATAAATAAACGAATAGCCCCACAAAAAGAAGCGCATGTGCTAGAGGGGTTTAAAGGCTTTGCGGGTGCCATTGGAGTTAAAGACTATTCACCTACCTGGGATATGCCTTATACCTTAGCGGATGAGAATAAAGCAGATGCATTATTAGGGCCTGTGCATTTGGCAAATAAGTTATTGGTAATATCTCCTGCGGCCAGTAAAGCACAGCGAAACTGGTTGCCAGAGCGCTACGCTGCCCTTGCTGATTACGCGCATGAGCAGGGCTTTAACGTGGTACTAACGGGCGGCCCAACTGAGCTTGAGATTAATTTAGCTAATCAAATTATAAAACACAGTCACTGCACTATTTTAAACTTAGTCGGTAAAACAAAACTTAAAGAGCTGTTATGTGTGCTTAAGCGCGCTGATTTAGTTTTAGCCCCCGATACCGGCCCTGCACATATGGCGGTAACGGTAGGTACGCCGGTTATTGGTTTATATGCGCATTCTAATCCTGCACGTACAGGCCCTTATTTATATCAAGACTACGTAGTTGAGGTGTATCATCAAAATCTGCTAAAGCAAACGGGTAAAACAGCTCAACAATTGCCTTGGGGTACGCGCGTTAAGGGAGATGACCTTATGAGCCAAATAACCGTAGACAGTGTTAAAGCTATGTTTGATCATGTGGTACAAAAAGAGTCTATAAAATGAGTGTAACAGAAAAAACCAAAGCGCTTTTTTTAGACCGAGATGGCGTGGTAAATATTGATCATGGCTATGTGTATCAAAGTGAAAAATTTGAATTTATAGACGGTGTGTTTAGTACCTGTAAAGCATTTTATGATGCAGGTTATAAAATTATCATAGTGACTAATCAATCAGGAATAGGGCGAGGTTACTACACTGAAGATGACTTTTTAGCTTTAACTCAGTGGATGAAAACACAATTTAGTGAGCACAATATTAAAATTACAGATGTGTATTTTTGCCCGCACCATCCCAAAAAAGCGATAGCGCAATATTTAAAACAGTGCCAGTGCAGAAAACCAGCTCCTGGTATGCTGTTACAAGCTATGCAAGAGCATAATATTGACCCTTTGAGCAGTGTTATGGTGGGTGATAAGCTTAGCGATATTCAAGCGGCACAAAAAGCGGCTATTAGCACGCGAGTGCTAGTTCGCTCTGGCCAACAATTTGACGAAAACGCTAAACAATACGCCGATTTAGTGATTGACTCTATTAACGATTTACCAGCACACTACTTGGTATAAAGTGCGTTTATATTATCGCAACTAAAGTGTTAAGTATTGCTACCATTACCTGTATTAGCGACGAGCTGCAAACAGTGCATTTTACTTGTTAAACTTTTACAATACACCCCAACATAAACAGTGGCTTTAATGTTGTTGTTTACCCGTTCATTTAATTGGAGACTACAGATGAGAGCATCTGCTTTTTTTAGCCAACTACAAGAGCAAATTGAAGACGTTAAAGCGCAAGGTTTGTATAAAAGTGAGCGTATTATTACCTCGCAGCAACAAGCTCAAATAGAAGTTGCATCTGGCGATAAAGTTATTAATTTTTGTGCTAACAATTACTTAGGCTTAGCAAATAGCCCTGAGCTAATTAAAGCAGCGCAAGGTGGTTTAGATGACCATGGCTTTGGTGTTGCTTCAGTGCGTTTTATTTGTGGCACGCAAGATATTCATAAAACACTAGAGCAAAAAATTAGCGCGTTTTTAGAAACCGAAGATACAATTTTATACTCGTCTTGTTTTGATGCTAACACGGGCCTATTTGAAACTATTTTAGGCGCTGAAGATGCTATTATTTCTGATTCTCTAAATCACGCATCAATTATTGATGGCGTACGCTTATGTAAAGCTAAGCGTTTTCGTTATGCTAATAACGATATGGAGGATCTTGAAAAGCAACTTATTGCAGCTGATGAAGCGGGCGCTAAAACAAAATTAATTGCCACCGATGGCGTGTTTTCTATGGATGGCGTAATTTGTAACCTTGAAGCTGTGTGTGACCTTGCTGATAAGTATGATGCATTAGTGATGGTTGATGACTCACATGCGGTAGGCTTTATTGGCGAAAACGGTAAAGGCACGCCTGAGTACTGTAATGTGCTTGACCGTGTAGACATTATTACCGGTACGCTAGGTAAAGCGCTGGGCGGTGCATCAGGCGGTTATACATCAGGTAAAAAAGAAATTGTTGAATGGCTACGTCAGCGTTCGCGCCCTTACTTATTCTCAAATTCATTAGCGCCTTCAATTGTAACTGCGTCAATTAAAGTACTCGAAATGCTTGAAAATGGTGGCGAGTTACGCGCTAAACTTTGGTCAAATGCTAAATATTTCCGTGAGCAAATGGAAGCTGCAGGCTTTACGTGTGCGGGTAAAGATCATGCCATTATTCCTGTAATGCTTGGCGATGCTAAAGTTGCTTCATTAATGGCAGACAAACTACTCGCTGAAGGCATTTATGTAACCGGTTTTTCGTTCCCTGTTGTGCCAAAAGGCCAAGCGCGTATTCGTACACAAATTTCTGCTGCGCACAGTATTGAACAACTAGACACCGCAATTGCTGCCTTTACCCGTATTGGTAAAGAAATGGGCGTTATTTAATTTTTTATAAACCGAAGTATTGCTTCGGTTTTTTAGTTGAGTGTTAACTATGAAAGCCTTATCAAAATTAAAAGCCGAAACCGGCATCTGGATGACCGACGTACCCAAGCCTGAAGTAGGGCATAACGATCTACTCATTAAAATTCGTAAAACCGCGATTTGTGGCACCGACGTTCATATTTATAAATGGGATGAGTGGTCACAAAAAACCATTCCGACCCCTATGGTTGTAGGCCATGAGTACGTGGGTGAAGTGGTTGATATGGGCCAAGAAGTACGTGGCTTTGCAGTAGGTGACCGCGTATCTGGCGAGGGACATATTACGTGTGGGCATTGTCGTAACTGTCGTGCTGGTCGTGTGCATTTGTGCCGAAATACAACCGGTGTGGGCGTTAACCGCGAAGGCGCATTTGCAGAATATTTAGTTATTCCGGCCTTTAATGCGTTTAAAATTCCTGACAATATTTCTGACGAGCTTGCGTCTATTTTTGACCCGTTTGGTAATGCTGTGCACACCGCTTTATCGTTTGATTTAGTGGGCGAAGATGTGCTTATTACAGGGGCTGGGCCAATTGGTATTATGGCGGCGGCCGTTGCTAAGCATGTGGGTGCTCGCCATGTTGTGATTACCGATGTTAACGAATACCGTTTAGAGCTTGCGCGTAAAATGGGCGCTACACGTGCCGTAAACGTTGCGAATGATAAGCTTGAAGATGTAATGAATGAGCTAGGTATGACTGAAGGCTTTGATATTGGCCTTGAAATGTCAGGTGTGCCAAGCGCCTTTAATTCTATGTTAAATAACATGAACCATGGTGGCAAAATTGCCATGTTGGGTATTCCGCCATCAGATATGGCCGTAGATTGGAATAAAGTTATATTTAAAGGCTTAGTGATCAAAGGTATATATGGTCGCGAGATGTTCGAAACGTGGTACAAAATGGCAAGCTTGATTCAATCGGGCCTTAATTTAGACCCTATTATTACGCATCAATATTCGGTAGATGACTTCCAAGCTGGCTTTGATATGATGATTTCAGGTCAATCTGGTAAAGTAATTTTAAACTGGGAATAGTTTAAAGTTTGCATACAGAGGCGGCTTTAGCCGCCTTTTTATTATATTTTTAAAAGAGATTTCAATGGCATTTAAACATATATCTATAGCACAAACGCACGAACTACTTGATAAAGAAGATGTAGTGATCGCAGATATACGCGATCCTAATTCGTACCAAGCAGGGCATATTCCTGGCTCTGAAGCGCTTTCAAATGCCAATATAGCTCAGTTTATGATGGAAAAAGAGTTCGATCAGCCTATTATTATTGTTTGCTACCACGGCATGAGCTCACAAGGTGCGGCTAGTTATTTAGTAGAGCAGGGCTTTGAAGATGTATATAGCATGGATGGTGGCTTTACAGCTTGGGAAGCGGCTTACAGCGAGAAAGTGGAACGATGATTGAGCTAGGTAGTTTAAATAATCCTCGTGCCGCACAGGGCTTTATAGATTATTTAAAAAGCCAAGGCTTAGAAGGGCAACTGCGCAGTGCTGATGGCAGTAATGTTATTATTTGTGTTGCGGGCGAGCACTTTCATCAAGTGCAACCTTTGTGGGCTGAATTTGTACAAAACCCCAATCATGAGCGTTATCAACAAGCCTCTTGGGATGTGGGCAGTACGCAATCTGGCTTAACGTATCAAGGACAATCGCTTAATTTAGTGGCGCGCTTTAAAGCACTAAGCTGGCTAAATAAAACCGTAAGTATTGTAAGCGTTGCTATTTACTTTGCATTTTTATTGGGTGGCTTTGAGCAAATATACACTGCTTTGCAGTTTAACCCGAGCCAACCACTTAACTGGTTAACGCCGGCACTTGTTCATTTTAGCGCAATGCACATTGTATTTAACTTAATTTGGTGGATGTCGTTAGGTGATAATATTGAAAAGCAATGCGGCAAGCTGAGTTTAGTTGGGCTATTTGTGGTTACTGCACTTATTAGTAACTGGGCTCAGTTTTTAATTGTGGGGCCTAACTTTGGCGGCTTAAGTGGCGTTGTGTATGGTTTATTGGGTTTTTGTTGGATTCACAGCTATTTAAATCCTAAGCAGCCTGCGCTAGTCAGCACTGCCATTATTGGCTTTATGTTAATTTGGCTGGTACTTGGTTTTGCTGATGTGTTGTTTGTTGGTATGGCTAATTGGGCGCATTTAGGTGGGCTTTTAAGCGGCATGGCTTATGCCGTAACCGCTAATTTATTTAATGCTAAAAAAGCGTAAGCTTAGTGGTATAAATACTTAGTAAATAATACTTCACGAATAATCTCTTGGCCTGTTTCTTCTTTTAACAGGCTTTTTAATTTTTCGGCACACTTTGCTCTGATTTCTTCACGCCCAGTAAGCGACTTTATTTTTTCTTCAGGTTCTTTAGATAGTATTTCTACTAACGCATCGCGTAAAAGCGGGGTATGGTGCTCTACAATAGCAATATTTTCGTTATTGCTAAGCATTAAATCTATAGTCACGCGTACATAGCCCATTTTTTTACTTGAGGCGCCTATGTAATTGGTAATTATGTCTGGCTCAAAACCAAAATAGCCCACTGTCGATTCCGCTTTTGCCGAGAAGCTAAAACAGTTTAGGATCAGTGCTAAAAAACCTGCGTATACTATTTTTTTCATCTTTAGTGTGTTTCCATTTTCTTAATACAAATAGTTTATACTTAATAGCGCCTAATAAACAGCTCCTGCAATTATTTATCGGCAGTAAAACATCACTTTTTCAAATGCTTTGGCAATGTTATCATCGTCTCGGTTTTAATTTTATTGAGCTATTATGATTACATTTCCGCTTTCTATATCTGCCAATTGGCAATGTGCTTCTTTGGTAAATAACTTATCTGCGTTAGAGCAAGAGTGGCTATTTGAGCCACATTCATTAACCGCTAAATTAAAAAGTAATGCACAAACTTTTAGTGTAAAAGTGCTTAATGAGCAAACTTTTACTCTAAGCGATGCACAGCAACAACTACTTGGCTCAAATACAAATAAAGCACTTAATCGCGAGGTGCTTTTATTGTGTGACAATACACCCATGGTGTATGCCCAAAGTTGGCTGCCCAGTACACAAACGCAAACAACACTGCATAATATGGGCGCACGCCCTTTAGGTGATGTTATTTTTCAGCACCCTGAACTTACCCGAAGTAATATTGAGGTAGGGCGCTTTGACTCAGAGCATGCGCTGCAGTCACTTGTTAAAGAGTTGAATTTAACTACGCACCCTTTATTAGGTCGTCGTAGTGTGTTTTCTATTAATGATTATCACTTTTTAGTGTGCGAAGTATTTTTACCCGGAGCCTATTTGTACTCATGAAATTAGCCCCTTTGCAATTACAGCATAGCCCTTTTTATATTCAGCTCATGCGCATTGACAAACCTATCGGTACATTACTATTACTGTGGCCTACTTATTGGGCTCTATGGCTTGCAAACGCTGGTATGCCAAGCCTAGTTAACTTTATTGTATTTACCTTAGGCGTAATTGTTATGCGCAGTGCTGGCTGCGTTATTAACGATTTTGCAGATAGAAAAATAGACGGCTCAGTTAAGCGTACAGCAGGGCGGCCTTTGGCCACCGGACAAGTAAGTGCAGGTGAAGCACTGAGTTTATTTATATTACTGATAGCCATTGCTTTTGTATTGGTATTACTACTTAGCATCAACACTATTTTATTGTCATTTGGGGCGTTGGCACTGGCATTTTGCTACCCCTTTATGAAACGCTATACACATCTTCCGCAGGTAGTCTTAGGCGCTGCATTTGGTTGGGCAATACCTATGGCATATATGGCATCAGTTGACTCATTACCGCTGCAGGCGTGGCTGTTATTTGTTGCAAATATTTGTTGGACGGTAGCGTACGACACTATGTATGCCATGGTTGACAGAGATGACGATTTAAAAATAGGGGTTAAATCTACTGCTATTTTATTTGGTAAATACGACCGCCATATTATATTTTTATTAAACGCTAATTTTATAGCGTTGTTGGCGCTTATTGGCTTAATTAACCAGCTAGGCTTGGCGTTTGTTGCAGGTTTATGTACTGCCGCTGGGTTACTTATTTATCAGCAAGTGCTTATTCATAAACGTGCGCGTGATGCATGTTTTAAAGCGTTTTTAAATAATCACTATGTTGGATTAGCTATTTTTGTTGGCTTGTTCTTGTCATTTGTATTTGCGCGTTAATTTCATCTCAACGCTATTAATTTAACCTCAGTATAGCCACTAGTTGTTGTGGCTATGTTGGTTTTATCGTGGGGGGTCAATTACTCCACTTATTGAGGCGTTCTTTCTAAACCAGCCAGCAATAGAGTAGCGCTCATTAATGGCAGGTAATACCTCGTGCGCAAAACGCTCGCTTTCAAACATAACGAGTGTCCCCGCGGTGGGTTTAATTATTATCTCTATTTGCTTACTTTTTGGTTTGTATATAACAAGCTCGCCACCGTGCTCGGGCGTATTTAAATAAAGGATTGTTGTAAATACGCGGTTAGATCGCCCTTTAAATGCATCAAAATGCTTTTTATAAAAGTCGCCTTGGGTGTATTTAGCGTAGTGGCACTCATAATCAAATAAGCCCATAAAAAACTGTCGATTAAGTGTGGTTTTTATACTTTCCATTATTGCTTGATAAGTTAGCTGTGCTTGTGAGCTGCCATCAAACCAATAGGTTTTATCTTTACGAATGGTTTTATCTATTTGTAAGTCATTTAAACGGCCAATACCTGCAGCGCTAAAATGCGGGTTAATACGGTGGCAATCGGTGATTAAACTCTCTACTAGCTCGCTAATAAGTGCGTTAGGTATAACAACATAACCATGGGTTTCTATTGCATCTAAATAAACATCAGAACTAAAAAGTGTGTTCATTTATGTCTGTTGATTAAAAAAGGTGCGACAGTGTAGCCTAAAAAAATTTAATAGCTAGTGGTTTGTGCTCCGCTACTTAAGCAAATAAAAACCTAACGCGTAAGTATAAAAACTAAAAGGGCTTTTTAGGTTAAGCAGCTGTGCTGCAGGTTTTGGTAACAAGAAGAGTAAATCAGTAAGGGCTATCTAAATTGGTTGCCCTTAAAAGGTTTAAGGGCAATGCGGTATGCTATTTTTATCTTGGCTTAAGTAATAGTCGTAGATGCTTTTTTGATAAGAGATAATAAATGGTCAATGTGTTCGCCAACTGCTGCTTGTTGACTTGTTTGTATAACAAGTTGTTCGTGACTTAAGTCTTTATTTGTTTTTAGCTGTACAAGCTCTGTGTGTTCTGCAAGAGTGCTCGCGTGTTCAATACTTGCAATAGCAAAGTGATCTGATTTAACCAGCCCTGACATTACTTGCTCAATGCTGCCTACCTTAATGCTAGCCGATTTATTGAGCATATCGATGGCTTCGTTAAGCATGCTTTGTACTTGTTTAGACTGAGAAAAACAGCCGTACATAGGGTAGCTATCTAAATCGTGTTTGCTGATATCGCTTTTATTTGCTAACGGATGGTGTTTAGAAACAAACAATACCAGTTGGTCTGGCAGGTGTATGTCGCTGCCGATGCTGTTAATTGCCTGCGAATAAACACTGATATCAATCTCGCCCTCTTGCAGTTTGCGTGCAAGTTCGTGCTGCTCTTGCAATTGCATTTCTATTTTAACATGGGGGTATTGTGCTAAAAATTGCCCGCATGAGATAGGTACTACACTGCTGGCTTTGTTGGTATAGCCAATGACTAACTTTTCGTCAGTATTGCCGTTAACCGATTGAGAAATTCGTTTTTTTGTATGCTCAAGTTCGGCAAGGGTGTTTTTGGCGTAATCAAGAAATAGCTCGCCTTCGGGTGTTAACTTTACTGAACGTGTTGAGCGTTTCACTAGTTCGTACCCCATTTCGTCTTCTAGGGTTTGAATGCTGCGCGTTAGCGCTGATGTGCTAATTTGAGTTTGTTCAGCTGCTTGTCTGAAATGACGTAATACACCAAGCGCTACAAATTGTTCTAATTGTTCAAATCTCACTTTATAGTCCCTTTTTATAAGTAAGTCGCGTGTGCCGCGAACATCAATAATATTAGATTTAACGTTTCAAAAAGCGAAGCCTAATATGTAACTGTGTTTGCAAATTTATGACATATTTGCCTCAGCATATCCCTCTTTTAGTATTATTTAAAGAGAAGACGCATTTAAAAGTATTACCAATTAGGCTTATTTATAGTGATTTATTACTCTATTTAAAACTAAGCTATGTTAGCAAGTAAGACTAAATACAATGACTTAGGCGCTTTGATGCTTTTAAAAGTAATACTTTAGACATAATTTAGCATTAATTAATAAAAAAGTATTCCAGAAAAAGGCTATAGGAAAATCCTACGTAGTGATTTGTAATGAAGTGAGGCATAAACGCTTATAGTTTTAGGTTATGCCATCGCTTTATTATTGTTTAAGATTTTAGAAAAATAAGCCGCTAAGGCTTACTACTTTTTTTAGTAAAGTTTTTAGTAATGCGGTTACTTAAGGGTTTGTCTTCAATACTTTGTAGCTCTATTTCTATGGCGTCGCACGAAATATGAATTTCAAATAACGATGTTAATAACGAAAGGCTTAAGCACGCTAAGCTCACCCCAAACAAAATAATGCCTGTGGTATTAAATTCTATAAATAAGGCAAACATTGATAGCGTACACAATAAAAAAGACGCCACACCATACACTTGCATGGTACGTATTAGCTTAATGCGCTTTCTTAAGTTTGTTATTTGAGCCACAACAACGGGGCGAATAGATTCACCTTCTCGTGAATTTAATTCTCGGATTAATTGCGCTAGTACTAAAAAGCGGTTTGTGTAAGCAAGCAGCAACAGTGAGATTGCTGGAAAAAGTAAACCTGGGGTAGTAAGTGTCATTGTTTTATCCTAAAAAGTTACCTGCTATACACTTTAGTAGAGTATCGTAGGATATTGTAAACACAAAATAATTGAGGTGATAATTGCAAAATATTAATACTCATAATACTCAGCAAGCTTTTCAGTGGGTAACGCTCTACAAAGCAGATAACACGTTAGAGGCAAATATAATCAAAGGGCTGTTATTAAGCGCGGCAATTGAGTGCCAAATTCAAGGTGAAATGCTTCAAGGCGCCTTAGGCGAAATCCCCTTTGAACAAACCCAAGTAAGTGTGCAGGTTTATTCGATAAAAGAGCGCCACGCGCGCGAAATATTGGTAAACTACCAACAAGTAAAACAATCCGCTCCAGATTGGGTATGCCCTAACTGTAATGAGCATAATGGATCAACATTTGATTTTTGTTGGTCATGTGAGACGTTAAGAAATGACAAAAGCGAATAACTTTCAACGTATTAGAGAGCTAAACTACTTACAAAAAGCGGTGTTAGCAAGTGCTTTAATTGAGCGTATGTTACCTAATTATGGTTTATTTAGTGAAGCCACCGGTTTTGGTGATGAAGCCTTATTACGCAGTGCGTTAAATGTTTGCTGGGAAAAAATATTACTACCAAAAAGTAAAATAGATCTCGAAAAACAAGTAGAAAAAATTGAGCCAAATGTACCTGAACTTGCCGACTTTGATATGTTTGGTACTTACCCCGCAATAGACGCTGCAACGTCGCTTTTGAGCCTAATGCACGGTTTGATGGGGCAAGACGAGCAAGAATTTATAAGTGTTAGTAAAATATCGCAAGCAACGGTGGCGCGTTTTATTGAATACCAAATGACGGTTGAAGGTGAAGTAGCCGACAATAAAGCCGTACGAGAACACCCATTAATGCAATACGAAATTGAAGTTTTGAGTGAGCTAATCGACTTTGTAGAAAATATGGGCCGCGTGACTTCTGAAAACGTTAAGGCACTTAAAAAGCAGGCCGTTGCAGATGGACAAACCAATATTGGTTTGGCGTTATAGTTGTAATTAATTAACTGTGGTTAATTGCTCTCTAGCAATTTTTAGCGTTTATTACGTTGAACTTAGTAAAAACCTTAGCTAGAGAATGATAAAATTAAATAGTTTTAAATATGTGTGTAAATCTCTTAACCACAGTGCGGTTAAGCAGTAAATAAAGGCAGGAGAAGTAAAGTGCGAATTTTAGGCATTGAGTCATCGTGTGATGAAACCGGTATTGCAATTTACGATGATGAAAAAGGCTTATTGGCTCACCAGTTATACAGCCAAGTAAAAGTACATGCAGATTATGGCGGTGTTGTACCTGAGCTTGCATCGCGCGATCACGTTCGTAAAACCCTGCCACTTATTGACGCTGCTTTTGCTCAAGCCGGTTGTGGCCCTGAAGATTTAGATGGCATTGCATACACCGCAGGCCCTGGTTTAGTGGGGGCGTTATTGGTAGGTACCTCTATTGGCCGTTCTTTAGCCTATGGTTGGGATATTCCAGCTGTTGCCGTGCATCATATGGAAGGGCATTTACTTGCACCTATGCTTGAAGAAAACGTGCCTGAGTTTCCCTTTATTGCTTTGCTAGTGTCGGGCGGCCATACCATGATGGTAAAAGTAGCCGGTATAGGCCAGTACGAAGTATTGGGTGAATCTGTTGATGATGCCGCAGGTGAAGCATTTGATAAAACAGCTAAACTATTAGGGCTTGATTACCCAGGCGGCCCTCGACTAGCTAAAATGGCTGAGCAAGGCGTTGCAAAACGGTTTGTTTTTCCACGCCCTATGACGGATAAGCCAGGCCTTGATTTTAGCTTTAGTGGCTTAAAAACAGCAGCTTCTATAGCGATTCGCGAAAATGATGATGACGCACAAACCAAAGCAGATATCGCCCATGCGTTTCAAACAGCAGTGATTGATACATTGGTTATTAAGTGTAAGCGTGCTCTAAAACAAACCGGGATAAAACGTTTAGTGATTGCCGGCGGAGTAAGTGCAAATACAAAGCTGCGCTTACAGCTTGAGCGTGTTATGCAAGGGATGAAAGGACAGGTTTACTATCCACGTACTGAGTTTTGTACTGATAATGGCGCAATGATTGCCTACGCTGGTATGCAGCGCTTAAAAGCAGGCCAGTTTGCCACACTCGACATGAAAACCAAACCGCGTTGGCCAATAGACAGCTTAGAAGCCATTTAGCATCAATAATTATTGATTTTCTTCATTAGTGGGTGCTTTTTTAGCGCCCACTTTTGGTTCTTCACCTTTAAAAAGGCGAATAATATTAGTGCGATGACGAAATATAATTAGCACGGTAATAAAGGTTACCGGTAGGGTGTAAAGCGGTTTAATCAACCACGTATACAGTGGAGCAAGCGACACCGTGACCAAAGCGCCTAATGAAGAAAAGCGAGTAATAGCAACCACAATAATCCAAGTGCTTATTAATAGCCCCGCCAACGATAAACCAATCGGCAATAAAGAGCCAAATGCGGTAGCTACCGCTTTTCCGCCTTTAAAGCTAAAAAATAGTGGGTACATATGCCCTAAGCACGTGGCAACGGCGACCAAACCAAGTGCTAAAGGCGTTAGGTCTAAAAAATACGCCCCCCATACGGGGATGGTGCCTTTTAAAATATCAAACACTAATACTAAGCACGCAGGAAAGGCTCCACCTAAACGATACACATTGGTGGCACCTGGGTTATTTGAACCGCTGCTGCGAGGGTCTGGCAGTTTGAATAGCCGAGACACTAATATAGCCGATGAAATCGACCCTAATAAGTAGGCTAAAACAAACAGTAAAATGGCTAACACAAAGTCCCTTATTTTTTAATTGCTATACCCATCGATAGCACTTTTACGCTATTATTGGCGGCACAATTTATCGTGAAAATTATTAACTGCTGTATTTTGCAGTTAATCTAGCTATTTGGCTATTGTAGAAGTAATTTTTACATATTTAAACACTACTTAAAGCATATACAGTATTAATTTAATCAATGCATTGTATGCTTAGAGAGTGTTTATAGTTATTTGGAGTATCAATGGATAAGGTTTTTATATCTCAACTACACGTCGACACAATTATTGGAGTGTACGACTTTGAAAAAGAAAGTAAACAAAGCCTTTATTTTGATATTGAAATGCTCAGCGATATAAAGCCTGCAGCAGCAAATGATGACATTAATTTAGCACTCGATTATGCAAAAGTAAGCGAGCGAGTGATTGAGCACACTACGGCTAAGCCGGTAGAGTTACTTGAAACCTTAGTAGAGCAACTAGCAACTATTATATTAACCGAATTTAATACACCACAAGTAACAATTAGAGTGAGCAAACCGGCCGCTGTAGCACAAGCAAACACCGTAGGTGTAGAAATAACACGCACAAAGGCTATGAGCTAAATGGCGCAAATTTATATCAGCTTAGGCTCAAATATAAATAAAGCGCATTATATTCGCTGTGCGCTTGATGCACTTGAGCAACACTTTACAAATATTGTGCATTCATCTGTTTTTGAAAGCGAAGCTGTAGGGTTTAAAGGAAATAACTTTTATAACTCGGTGGTGGCTGCTACCACATCAATGCCGCTTGAGCGTGTATGTAAGTTATTAAAACAAATAGAGCGTGATAACGGGCGTAAAGCGGATGATAAAAAATTTAGCCCCCGTACATTAGATTTAGATCTGCTCTTTTACGATGACGTTGTTTGCGATTCGCCTGCACAATTACCTCGCGATGAAATTACCAAAAACGCTTTTGTACTTCAGCCTCTTTGTGAAGTCGCCCCCAATTTTTATCACCCCGTTGCTAAGCAAACCATTGCTGCGCTATGGAGTGCGTATAACAACCCTCAACAAAAACTATGGAAGGTGGAGTTTTCTAACCCATGAGTATTTTAGAAATAATTATTTTAGCCCTGATACAAGGATTTACTGAGTTTTTACCTATTTCGAGCTCAGCTCACTTAATTTTACCTTCGCAAATTTTGGGATGGGAAGACCAAGGCCTTGCTTTTGATGTGGCTGTGCATGTTGGTACGTTAATAGCGGTTGTTATTTATTTTCGTAAAGAAGTGGCTGATATTCTTAGCGCCTGGTTTAAATCGTTTGGCGCCCAAGGCACCACCGACGACAGTAAACTTGGCTGGTGGATTATACTGGGCACTGTACCTGCTGCGTTATTAGGCTTATTGCTAAAAGACGTTGTTGAGCTGTACCTGCGCAGTGCGTGGGTTATAGCAGCTACGACTATTATTTTTGGTTTATTACTTTGGTACGCCGATGCCAAAGGTAAGCAAATGAAAACAATTTATCAGCTTAACTGGAAAACAGCGCTGCTTATTGGCTTTGCTCAAGCGGTGGCTATGATCCCAGGTACCTCTCGCTCTGGCATTACCATGACAGCGGGTTTATTGCTGGGCATGAACAAACAAAGCGCAGCGCGTTTTTCGTTTTTACTCGCTATACCTATTATTTCTATGATGGGCCTTTACTACACGATAGAGCTGGCTTTAGGCGATCATGTGGTTGATTGGAGCACATTAATTTTAGGTGTAGTCCTCTCGTTTTTATCGGCGTACGCCTGCATTTTCATGTTTTTAAAAGTGATAGAACGAATGGGCATGCTACCGTTTGTAATTTACAGACTTTTACTTGGCGTTGGCTTAATTGTATTTTTAACGCTGTAATTTAGCTTATTGTCAGCAAGCCCTCTTACTTAGGTAAGAGGGCTTTTTTATTTTATTAACGCTGTTTTAGCATCAGTGAATTGACGAGACGTGCATAGTCACGAAGCCTAAAATTTGGCATTATAGCGCCATTAAACTTCACAGACGTGCGAAGTACGAAAGGATTTAAAAAGTTATGCATATTCATATATTAGGCATTTGCGGCACCTTTATGGGCGGTATAGCGGCCATTGCTAAATCGCTTGGCCATAAAGTGACGGGCTCTGATCAAAATGTTTACCCGCCAATGAGCACTCAACTTGAGCAGCTGGGCATTGAGCTAACCCAAGGTTACGACGTAAAACAGTTAGAGCCAAAGCCAGACATGGTGGTTATTGGTAATGCCATGAGCCGAGGCAACCCCTGTGTAGAGTATGTGTTAGATAAGGGCTTGCCGTATACATCGGGGCCAGAGTGGCTTAAACATAACCTATTGCAAAATGCTTGGGTACTTGCGGTGGCAGGCACACATGGCAAAACCACCACAGCAAGCATGCTGGCGTGGATTTTAGAGTATGCAGGTTTAAAACCCGGGTTTTTAATTGGTGGTATAGTTCAAAACTTTGGTGTGTCAGCCAAAGTGGGCGAAACCCCATTTTTTGTAATAGAAGCGGATGAATACGATACCGCTTTTTTTGATAAGCGCAGTAAATTTGTGCATTACTTACCACGTACGCTCATTTTAAATAACCTTGAGTTTGACCACGCTGATATTTTTGACGATTTAAAAGCAATAAAAAAACAATTTCATCACTTAATGCGTACATTACCTCATACTGGCAAGGTAATTTGGCCAAAAGACGATGTCGCACTTGATGATGTTATTAAGCAAGGGCTCTGGAGCGAAAGCGAAACCCTAAATGGTGATTGGCATTATGACTTGCTAAGCGCTGATGGTAGCCAATTTAATGTGCTTTTAAACAATGAGCTTCAAGGTACGGTTAATTGGCAAGCAATAGGCGAGCATAATGTTAAAAATGCCATTATGGCTATCGCGGCAGCGCGCCACGTAGGTATAGCCGTTGAGCATAGCATTGCAGCGCTTGAAGAGTTTATTAGCCCTAAACGGCGTATGGAGCTTAAAGCCGATATAAATAACATTAAAGTGTACGACGATTTTGCGCACCACCCAACAGCCATTAAAACCACGCTTGCGGGGTTGCGTGCAAAAGTGGGTGATGAAAAAATTATTGCTATTTTAGAGCCTCGCTCAAACACCATGAAGATGGGTGTGCACCAACATACGCTACTTGCTTCGTTAAGTGATGCCGATGACGTGCTGCTATTTGAGCCCGATAACCTAAATTGGTCTCTTAAAGCGCAAGCCGATAATGCCGGTATGCAGTGTTTTAATAGTACGCAAATGATTATTGACACTGTGCTTGAAAATATAATGCCAAATCAGCACATATTAATTATGAGCAATGGCGGTTTTAATGGCTTACATCAACACTTAGTTGATGGTTTAGCTAAAAAATACAGCGGAGAATAATGTGCAGTTTAAAGATAAAATTACACTGGCGTTTAGTGGTGCTTCAGGCGCGCCTTACGGTTTAAGATTGCTTGAAGTATTACTCGCGCAGCAATTTCAAGTGTATGTACTTATATCAAGTGCTGCGCGCGTGGTGCTTGATACAGAGTCAAACATTAAACTCTCAGCTAATGAAGATAAAGCAACCGAGCAGTTAAGCGCTTTATTTAATGCCAAGCCAGAGCAGTTAAAAGTATTTGGTAAAGATAACTGGTTTAGCCCTGTAGCTTCAGGCTCTGCCGCCCCTAAAAAAATGGTAGTATGCCCGTGCAGTGCAGGGTCTGTGTCTGCTATTGCGCTCGGTGCATCAGATAACCTACTCGAGCGTGCAGCCGATGTGGTTATTAAAGAGCGAGGGCAATTAATTTTAGTGCCACGCGAAACGCCCTTTAGCGAAATTCACCTTGAGAATATGTTAAAGCTTGCGCGTTTAGGGGTCACTATTATGCCCGCTGCGCCTGGTTTTTATCACAAGCCACAACGTATTGAAGACTTAGTTGATTTTATGGTGGCGCGAATTTTAGATCATTTAAACATTGAACATAACCTAACTAAACGTTGGGGTTATGGTGAGGGTAAATAATGAATAAGCAAAATGTTGCTTTAAATATAGAAGGCCTGACCAAGGTTTATAAAAACGGTGTAGAGGCCGTGAAAGGTGTTGATTTACAAGTTTTTGAAGGCGACTTTTTTGCCTTACTTGGCCCAAATGGCGCCGGTAAGTCGACCACTATTGGTGTTATATCGTCCTTGGTTAATAAAACACAAGGAAAGGTGGAAGTGTTTGGTCACAACATCGATACCGACCTTGAAGCTGCTAAAGCGCATTTAGGCCTTGTGCCACAAGAGTTTAACTTTAGTCAGTTTGAAACGCTTGGCCAAATATTGGTAAATCAAGCAGGCTACTACGGTGTTACTCGCGCAGAAGCGCATAAGCGTGCCGATAAATATTTAACTCAGCTTGGCTTATTAGAAAAAAAAGACAAGCAAGCACGTACGCTTTCTGGGGGCATGAAACGCCGTTTAATGATTGCCCGTGCATTAATGCATGAGCCAAAGCTACTAATATTAGATGAACCCACAGCAGGGGTTGATATAGAGCTGCGCCGCTCAATGTGGGACTTTTTACGCCAAATTAATGAGCAAGGCGTAACGATTATTTTAACCACGCATTACCTTGAAGAAGCTGAGCTTTTATGTAAAAACATCGCGATTATTGATACTGGTCGTATTGTTGAAAACACCACTATAAAAGCGTTACTAGCTAAGCTTGATAAAGAAACCTTTGTGCTTGATTTAAAACAGCCAGCACAGCCAGTCACCCTTGAGGGGTACTCGTTTAGCATGCCTGATGAGCACACCATAGAAGTTGAAGTGGCTAAATCTCAAGGGTTAAATGCAGTTTTCAGCGCGCTAACCGAGCAAGGTAACACTGTTTTGAGTATGCGTAATAAAGCAAACAGATTAGAAGAGTTATTTGTAGGATTACTAGAGCAAGGGCGGGGCGAATAAATGTTTAAATATGGCGTAGCCTTAAAGAGTTTATGGATTAAAGAGTGTATTCGTTTTTTACGTATTTGGGTGCAAACCTTAGTACCGCCGGCGATTACGATGAGTTTATACTTTGTTATTTTTGGTAATTTAATTGGCTCACGTATTGGTGAAATGGGTGGTTTTAGCTACATGGAATTTATTGTTCCGGGGCTAATAATGATGTCGGTTATTACCAACTCATATTCTAATGTTGCTTCTAGTTTTTATTCAACCAAGTTCCAAAAAAGTATTGAAGAGCTATTGGTTGCGCCTGTGCCTAATTACATAATTGTACTTGGTTATATGGGCGGCGGTATGACCCGCGGCATGATGGTGGGCTTTATTGTTACCTGTGTATCGCTATTGTTTGTTGATATTCAAATACACAATATATTTGTAATTATGGCGACGGTAATTTTAACCTCAGCGGTGTTTGCACTAGGTGGTTTAATTAACGCTATTTACGCCAATAGTTTTGACGATATTAGTATTATCCCAACCTTTATTTTAACGCCACTAACATACTTAGGTGGCGTATTTTATTCAATTACGCTACTGCCAGAGTTTTGGCAAAATGTATCGCAGATAAACCCAATTATTTATATGGTTAATGCGTTTCGTTATGGCTTTTTAGGCGTGTCGGATGTTGATTTAAGTGTCGCGCTTGGCGTTATATTAGTATTTATTACGGTGCTATTTACTTTAGCGCTAACGTTAATTAAAAAAGGTGTGGGGCTTAGACATTAATGAGCGATGCAAATTCACGCAGTATTGTATCTAATCAGGCGGGTATACACGAAAAGCTTGATGAAATCGTTAACAAGCATTTAAACGCAGAGTTTAAAAAGCCTATTGCTGAGCACACTCAACAAGCGTTTGATGAAGTCAATGAGCAGGTTCAAGCTTTTAATGGACCGCTTATTATAGACTCATGTTGTGGAGTAGGAGAGAGCTCGGCTAATTTAGCTAAGCGCCACCCAGATGCATTAATTATTGGTATTGATAAATCGTCACACCGCTTAGATAAGCACGATGTTGAATATAAACAAACAGACAGCGGCCAGTACATTTTGGTACAAGCTGACTTAAACGACTTTTGGCGTTTAGCTGTGGCTGCTAATTGGCAGCCTACTCATCATTATTTGCTTTATCCTAACCCATGGCCTAAATCTAAGCATATCCAGCGTAGGTGGCACGGCGCGGCTATTTTTCCGTTTATTGTTAAGCTAGGCGGTCGCTTAGAGGTGCGCAGCAACTGGGATACTTATGTAAAAGAGTTTGCCAGAGCGCTTGAACTAACGGGTCACCCTTGTGAGGTAACGCTGTATGAGTCAAACGAAGCAATTACTCCGTTTGAGCGTAAATACTGGGCCAGCGGCCAACAAAGCCATCGTTTAGTGATAGACCTTTAAACGGCCACTTCCTCTTGGCTAGATGAGTTAACATGTGGCGCTGGGTAAGCAAAGTAATTGCCTTGCATCAGCGCCACATCTACATTTTTAAGCGCATTTTCAATACTTACATTTTCTACCGACTCTGCCATGAGCGTTAAACCAAGCTGCTTTGCAGCATGAACTGTATGCTCAATAAATAAGGCTATATTTTCATCACTTACTGCTTGTTTTACTAATGCGCCGTCGAGTTTTATACCGTTTACTTCAAGCTTTAGCGCATTCGAAATATTTGAATAACCACTACCAAAACCAGTAATAATGACATTCACCCCTTTGGTTTTTACCATAGAAATAAACGTTTTAACCTCTAAAAAATTAGTAATAGCGTGTGACTCTAAAAGGCCAAGCGTTATGTTTTCTGGGTGCGGGTAGCGCTTAAGCTCGCTAGCAATGTATTCACTCAAACTAGGGTCGAGTATATCTTTATCGCTGATATTTAAGCTCCAGCATATATCTGTTTTTCTAAACCGCTCTATACATTGGCTAAATAGCGTGCGCGTTAGTAGTCCGCCCATTCTTGAGCGGCTCACTACATTTAAAAATGAGTCGGGTTTTAAAATTTCGCCATTTTTAGTCACCATTCTGGCTAAGCATTCGTAATGTACAACTTCATTATTGGTGGTGTTAAACATAGCTTGAAAATAAGGCACTATGCGGTTGTTATCAAATGCTTCTTGAACCTCTTTGGCAAGGCTTACATTGTATTGATACTGGTTTTTTACATCGCTCATTACTTTTGAGTAGCTAACAACCTTACCGCGCCCATGTTTAGCCTGAAGCGTTGCAATGTGCGCGTTTTCAATCAGTAGTGATTTATTACCACTGGCGATACCTGCGCAGTAAGTTATATAAATAAATGGGTTTGTTAATACCGGGCTGTTTGCGTTATACGACTCAACTAAATCGCTCAGTTCGCTGCTTTTAAAGCTTTTAGGGGTAAGCACGGCAATTTTATTAGTAGCAAGGCGATACACCTTACAGCTTTGCGGGCTGCGACTTTGATAATGACTGAGCAAGCTTTTCATTACGTTGTCGCCAACTTGAGTGCCATAAAAGCTATTAATATCTTCAATTTCGTTCACCCAAATAATGGCAAGTTGCATGTGGTGTGAATTACTCTTTTTGATAAAGTACTCAAGCTCAATATGATTGGCAAAGCCCGTACTGGCATCTGTTGCTAGGGTACGCTTTAACAAATATATATAAATAGCTGCAACCAGTACCGCAATAAAAAAGAAAAAACACGCCGTTATTATGGCTTTAGTGACACTGTATTGAAGCTTTTTATTTAAATCATCTAAGGTTATGTCGGCACCCGTAATGTAGGTGGTACCATATTTATCTACAAAGGGAATAAAAACAGTTTTAAAATCACCCCATTGGTCGCTAGATTGCTCAAAAACAGGCTCGGTAGAATAAAACGCGCCCCTGTTAATGTCGGTGGCCTCTGGGTATAAATCAAGAAATTGCGTAACACGTGCGTTTTCTTGATCGTCTTTGGTGTAGCTGGAAGAGGTAAAGTAAACTTTGTTATCGCGCATGATCATCGAATAAACGTAAGCTATATCAAGCGCTTGTGCAAGCTCTGAGAGTTGTTTGCTTTTAGTTTGGTAAACCGAAAAACCAATATCGTAGCCTTGGCTAATTCTATCGTGGTAACTTTGCCCCAAAATATGTTTTACGCTGGTGGCGGCATTTAGAAGGCGCTCATCGACAGCGTGCATTATTTCGCTACGCGCTGAGCTATAGGTGTAATAAACATAGACTAATAAACTGACCAAAAACAATGTAAAGCCAGCTATAAACCACTTCCCTTTTAATTTCCCTGTGAGCATACTTGTCCCTTATTGTTACACATATTAAGTATACGCATAAATGTAATTTGCCCAAAACTAAAATGTGACTTTTTAATAAAATCCTATTATTGAAATTTTTTTACAATATTTGTCATCCGTTTAGTCGCTTTTATGGCTTAAAGGGAGACATTTTACTTATATTGCAGTAAAGTTAGCGCAATTTTTAAAAGAAGCACGCTGCTTATAATAGCGCCATAGTTTGGCATTTTTAACTGTTAAACGCGTGTTTTAGCTACACACACTAGGTATAAAGATGGATCAAAAGCGTTGTGCCGTCGCCTCTAAAGAAAGCCTTAAGCGTATATTTACTGTACCTGAAGCGCCAGACTCAACTTTAAGCAAAATTGAGCTTGAAATTTCGAGTAATTTAGCAGGGTTTTTAAACGAAAATATAGCGGCAATTGAAAAACCATTACACGAAATTGAAAAAGATTTTCAGGCTGCGGTGATCCCAGAAAACCCAACGTTTGTATCTGCTTACGCCCAAGATATTATGGAGCAGCTAGTTGCCCATTCGGTACACACGGCTGCGCCTAGCTTTATTGGGCATATGACATCGGCTCTTCCGCATTTTTTACTACCGCTTTCAAAATTGATGGTGGGGCTTAATCAAAACCTAGTAAAAATAGAAACCTCAAAAGCATTTACGCCCCTAGAGCGCCAAGTGCTTGGCATGATGCATCATTTAGCTTACTCGCAAAATGAGTCGTTTTATTCTAAATGGATGCACAGTGCTAAAACATCACTCGGTGCTTTTTGTTCCGGTGGTACAGTTGCAAACATAACGGCACTGTGGATTGCGCGTAACCGCTTATTAAAATCCGACGGCAGCTTTAAAGGCATAGCCGCTCAAGGGCTCGTTGCCGGTATGCTGCATTATGGCTACAAAGGGCTGGCCGTTTTAGTGTCGGAGCGAGGGCATTATTCTTTAGGTAAATCAATTGACTTACTAGGCATCGGCCGTGAAAATTTAATTGGTGTAAAAACCTGCGAAAATAACAAGGTTGATGTGAATGCCATGCGCGAAAAAGCTTTAGAGCTTGAATCGCAAGGCATAAAAGTTATGGCAATTGTAGGGGTTGCTGGTACAACCGAGACCGGTAATATCGACCCTCTTAATGATATGGCCGATTTAGCGCAGCAAATAAACTGCCATTTTCACGTTGATGCAGCGTGGGGTGGGGCAACGCTTTTATCGCAAACGCATCGCCCATTATTAAAAGGAATTGAGCGCGCAGATTCAATTACCATTGATGCACACAAACAAATGTATGTGCCAATGGGTGCAGGCTTGGTATTATTTAAAGACCCAACTGCTACGGATGCAATAGAGCACCATGCAGAGTACATATTACGTAAAGGTTCAAAAGATTTAGGAAGCCATACACTCGAAGGCAGCCGCCCAGGTATGGCTATGTTAGTACATGCTTGCTTACGCGTTATTGGTCGCAAGGGTTACGAAATGCTTATTGATCGTAGTATCAAAAAAGCACATTACTTTGCTGATTTAATTAAAGCCGATGAAGACTTTGAGCTGATTTCAGAGCCTGAGCTGTGTTTGCTTACATACCGCTATGTGCCTAAACAAATTAAACAAGCCATAGCTCAAGCAGATGCCGCAACACGATTAGAAATTTTCGCGTCGCTCAATCGCTTTACTGCCAGTATGCAAAAACGCCAACGTGAATCAGGACGCTCGTTTGTATCGCGTACTCGCTTAACCCCGTCAAAATACGATAATCAGCCGACAGTGGTATTTAGAGTGGTATTGGCTAATCCGCTCACATCGGGTGTTATATTAAAAGAGATTTTAGCTGAGCAAAAAGAGCTTGCTAAAACAGACCCTGTATTTAAAAAGTACTTAAGTAAGTATATGCAGTAACGCCTAGGTATAAACTAAAACAAAGGCGCCAACGGGCGCCTTTGTTATTTTTGCTGTGAGTTTTTAATACAGTCTTCTTTTTAAGCGTTAAAGCAGTTTGCCCTAATAATGTCAGTTATAATTTTTTGCGATGGGTTTATTTTCTCCATTGCTAAAAATTCATCAGGTTGGTGGGCTTGATTAATTGAGCCTGGCCCCATGACTATTGTTTCACAGCCAAGTTGCTGAATAAACGGAGCTTCTGTGCAGTAATTTACTGCAACGGCTTTTTCCCCTGCAATTTTTTCTGCCATTTTAACGAGTGCGCTATCAGTGCTGCCACTAAAAGCTGGAATGGGCTCGTGTAAATCAATTACGCTCACTGCGCTTGGGTATTGCGCGTTTATATCGCTGGTAGCATCAATAAGTAAAGCTTGTAAGTCTTTAATGCTTAACCCTGGGAGCGGGCGCATGTCTATGTGCATTTCGCAGCAGCCACAAATTCGATTTGCGTTGTCGCCACCATGAATATTACCTAAATTTAAGGTAGGGTAAGGTATTTCAAAATGTTCAACTGAATATTTATTCTTTAACTGCTCTTTTAAGATCAGCAACTTTGTAATCACTTTATGCATGACTTCGATGGCGTTAAGACCACGTTCGGGATCGGAACTATGACCTGAGCGGCCAATCACTCTTATAGCCGTACTCATATGTCCTTTATGAGTAAATACAGGAGTCATATCAGTAGGTTCACCAATAATACAACGCGCAGGTTTTAAATTAGGATGCTTACAAATTTGCTGCGCTCCCGCCATGGTGGTTTCTTCATCGGCAGTGGCGAGTATTAAAATAGGTTGTGTTTGCTGTTTTATATCAAGCTCACTAATAGCTTGTAATACAAAAGCAAAAAAGCCTTTCATATCAATACTACCTAACCCATATAAGTTATTGTTATGTTCAGTGAGTTTAAACGGGTCGTGGTTCCAGCGGCTATCGTCAAACGGTACGGTGTCTGTATGGCCAGCAAGCATTAAGCCGCCATCGCCTTCTCCCCGCTTAGCAAGTAGGTTGTATCGGCCTTTCCCACCTTCTAACTCTATAATTTCGCAAGTAAAACCTAAACTTTCGCACCAACGTGCTAGCAACTCTATTACCTCTTTATTACTCATACAAAGTTCATCTTCTATTGCACTAATAGAGGGGGCTGCAATGAGTTGTTGGTACATAGAGATAAATGACGGCAAAGACATAAAAAAATCCAAAATAATTATTCAATTTAATTGCATAACAATATAAAAGTATTTATGATGAATATCAATTCACTTTTTAAGCATAAATATATTAAGTATAGCCATGAAGATAATGCGACGATAATCAACAATTCATTGAGAAAAGTATTAGCTAGCATCTGAGCTAGTGTAAGCGAACACCACACCTATTTAGTAGTAAATTTATAAACGAGTAAAAAATGAATGTAGCGATTATTGGCGCAAGCGGTTATAGCGGCGCAGAATTAGCAAGCTTAGTTGCTAAGCACCCTAATTTAACGTTATCAGGCTGTTATGTCTCTGAGGGAAGTTTAGATAAACATAAATTATTAAGTGATTTATACCCAGAGCATAGAAACCTTCTTGATATTCCTTTACTACCACTGAGCGAATCAGCGTTTGATGACATAAATTCGAGTGCCGATTACATTTGCTTATGTACTGATCACAAAGTAAGTGTTGATTTAGCCCCGCAGTTTTTAGCTATGGGTAAAAAAGTATTTGACCTATCAGGTGGTTACCGCCTTGCTAGCAACGACGACTATGTTACTTACTATGGTTTTGAGCACCAACATCCTGAGTTGTTAAACGAAGCAGCCTACGGGTTAGCCGAATGGAATAGCAGTGCAATTGCCAATGCAAAACTTGTGGCAGTAGCCGGCTGTTACCCAACCGCTGCGCTTAATGCATTAAAGCCGTTGCAACAGGCTGGCTTGTTGAGTGATGAAAAAGTGATTATTAATGCTGTTTCAGGTGTTACTGGCGCAGGGCGTAAAGCCAGCGTAGGTACTCATTTTTGTGAAGTATCGCTTGCCCCGTATGGTTTGTTTAACCATCGTCATGGGCCTGAAATTGAACAACACCTTGGCCACAAGGTGTTATTTACACCGCACTTAGGTAACTTTCCGCGTGGAATTTTAGAAACTATTTATGTACAGCTTAAGCCAGGCGCTACCAAGGAAAACGTATCTGATGCTTATCAAGTACTTAAAAACGAGCCGTTGATTCGTTTGTTAGCTGATAAAGTGCCATCTATTAAAAGCGTGGTAAAACAACCGTATGTTGATATTGGTTGGCAGCAGCAAGGCTCTCAACTGATTGTTATGGCAGCGATAGATAATCTATTAAAAGGCGCTGCGGGCCAAGCCTTGCAATGTATTAATTTATCAATGAATTTAGATCACACCACTGGCTTAAAAGGAGCCTTTTAATGAGCACTAAAACGTGGGTAATTAAATTAGGTGGTGCTGTACTTAATACTGAAAACGCGGCAAAAGCTTTGTTTGATGTATTAAGCGCTGATCAAAATAATCAGTTTGTTATTGTTCATGGCGGTGGCTCGTTAGTTGACACTTGGCTAAAACAAGCAGGCTTTGCTAGTGCAAAGCACCAAGGACTGCGTATTAGCCCAAGTGAGCAAATGCCTTACATAGTGGGGGCGCTGGCTGGCTGTGCAAATAAGCAGCTGGTAAGCCAAGCTATTAATGCAGGCCATAAACCTGTTGGCCTTTGTTTGTATGAAGCCGGAGTTATGGCGTCTCAAAAGCTAAAAGCGCTTGGGCAAGTAGGTAAGTGCGAAAGTAATGATGATTCAATTGTTAACGATTTACTTAAGCTTGGTCGGTTACCTATCGTGAGCTCTATTGGGTTTGATGAGCAAGGTAACTGGTACAACGTTAATGCTGATGAAGCTGCCGCAGCGATTGCTAGCAACTTAAATGCAGAACTTATTTTTATGACAGATGTAGAAGCGGTACTTGATGCAAACAAGCAGCCGTTACATCAACTTGACACAAAACACATTGATACTTTAATTGATGAAGGGGTAATTTTGGGCGGAATGGAGGTCAAAGTTAAGACCAGCCTGTACGCTGCCCAACATTTACGACGCGGTGTGTATATTTCCAGCTGGCAAAAGCCAGACAATTTAACTGCTTTGCTACAGGGCGAGCATGTCGGAACAAAAATTACACCATAGGGTTATCATGTTAGAGAATTTTTTAACGGGTCTAGAATTAGACCAACAAGGCGCACTAAATTTACTAAAACTAGCGCGTGATTTAAAAGCAAAGCCAGAAAAGTACAGCCAAGTATTAGCGGGTAAGTCAATTGTTACCTTATTTGAAAAGCAAAGTTTACGTACGCGTTTATCGTTTGATATTGGTATTAACCGTTTAGGCGGCCACGCTGTGTATTTAGATCAGCAAAACGGCGCTATGGGTGCACGTGAATCTGTAAAAGACTTTGCACTTAATATTTCTACGTGGGCTGAAGGTATTGTAGCGCGTGTAAACCAGCACAGCACGTTAACCACCTTAGGTGAATACTCTAGTGTACCTGTCGTGAATAGCTTGTGTGATTTATATCACCCGTGCCAAGCATTGGCTGATTTTTTAACGCTACAAGAAGTACACGGCGATGTAAGCGAGCTAAAAGTGGCTTACTTAGGTGAAGGTAACAACGTTACTCATTCACTTATGTTATTAGCGGCAACGCTAGGTACAGATTTTGTTGCTGTTACACCAAAAGGCAGCTCGCCTGATTCGCAAATTCTTAAAAAGGCAGAGCAAATTGCTGCAATGAACGGCGCATCAGTAATGGTAAGCGACCGTGTAGAAGCCGCTGTAGGCGCTAATGTTGTATATGCAGATACGTGGGTGTCTATGGGCGATGATACGCCTCTTGAGCAAGTTAAAGAAAAATACATGCCTTATCAGCTAAACCAAGCATTGCTAGAACAAACAGGTGCGACTACGGTATTACATTGCCAACCGGCTCACCGTGAGTTTGAAATTACCTCTGAGGTAATGGATGGCCCAGCATCAAAAATTATTCAACAAGCAGAAAATCGCATGCATGCGCAAAATGCTCTGCTAGTTACATTACTAAATCCAAATTTTGTTAAGGAACACCTATGAGTTCAATTAAAAAAGTCGTTTTAGCCTATTCAGGTGGTCTTGATACTTCAGCTATCGTGCCATGGTTAAAAGAAAACTACGGTTGTGAAGTAATTGCCTTTGTTGCCGATGTAGGCCAAGGCGCTGAAGAGCTTGAAGGCGTTGAAGAAAAAGCAATCGCATCAGGCGCATCTGAGTGTTACGTAGTTGACTTAAAAGATGAAATGGTAAGTGAGTACATTTACCCAACGCTTAAAACGGGTTCTATTTACGAAGGTACTTATTTATTAGGTACGTCTATGGCGCGTCCTATTATTGCTAAAGCGCAAGTTGAAATTGCACGTAAAGTAGGTGCCGATGCACTTTCGCATGGTTGTACTGGTAAAGGTAATGACCAAGTACGTTTTGAATCATGTTTTGCAGCGCTTGCACCCGATTTAAAAGTAATTGCACCATGGCGTGAGTGGGATTTATCAAGCCGTGAATCATTATTAGATTACTTGGCTGAGCGTGATATTCCGTGTTCTGCCTCAGCAACAAAAATTTACAGCCGTGATGCTAACGCATGGCATATTTCGCACGAAGGTGGCGAGCTTGAAGATCCATGGTGTGAGCCTAGTGACCAAGTTTGGACCTGGACTAATTCACCAGAGCAAGCACCCGATAAAGCTGAGCATGTAACGCTTACGGTTATTGAGGGTGAAGTGGTTGCCGTAAATGGCGAGCAGCTTAAGCCTTACGACTGTTTAGTTAAATTAAACGACATTGCTGCGCCACATGGTGTTGGCCGTGTAGATATTGTAGAAAACCGTTTAGTAGGCATGAAATCGCGCGGCTGTTACGAAACACCAGGCGGTACCGTTATTATGGCGGCACTGCAAGCTATTGACGAGCTAGTACTTGATAAATCAAGCCGTAAATGGAAAGAAGTATTGGGCGGTGAGTTTTCGCACTTAGTTTATGATGGTCGTTGGTTTACACCTCTAAAAGACTCTATTTTAGCCGGTGCAGAAGCGCTTTCTACACTTGCTACGGGTGAAGTTGTACTTAAGCTTTACAAAGGCCAAGTGACAGCCGTTCAGAAAAAATCACCTAATAGCTTATACAGCGAAGACTTTGCTACCTTTGGTGAAGACGACGTATATGACCAGTCACATGCTGAAGGCTTTATTCGTTTATTCTCGCTTTCGAGCAGAATTTCAGCAATGGCTAAAAAGTAAATTATTTATAGCCCCTTGTATAAGGGGCATTACAGGGTTTGGAGAGATTTCATGGCATTATGGGGCGGACGTTTTTCTACGGGTCCAGATGAGGCGTTTAAACAATTTAACGACTCACTTCCGTTCGATTATCAGTTAGCAGAGCAAGATATTATTGGCTCTGTGGCATGGGCAGGTGCGCTTAAGCAAGTAAATGTACTTACAGGCGATGAGCACACTAAGTTGGTTTCAGCACTAAATGAACTGCTTGAAGAAGTAAAAGCAGATCCACAAGCAGTGGCAACCTCAGGTGCAGAAGACATTCACTCGCACGTAGAAGCTGCACTAATCGAAAAAGTAGGTGATTTAGCTAAAAAGCTACACACAGGCCGAAGCCGTAATGACCAAGTAGCCACTGACTTTAGATTATGGTGCCGCGATACTGCCGATCATTTACTCGGTGCAATTGCTGCACTAAAAGCTGAGTTTGTGGCGTTAGCTGAGCGCGAGCTGGGCACTATATTGCCAGGCTACACTCATTTACAACGTGCTCAACCTGTACTATTTAGCCATTGGTGTATGGCTTATGTAGAAATGCTAGAGCGTGATGAAAGCCGCTTGCAAGATGCCAAAGCGCGTTTTAATTTTTGCCCTCTAGGCAGTGGCGCACTAGCAGGTACTGCCTACCCAATTGATCGCCAAGCTTTGGCGCAAGGCCTAGGCTTTACTGGCGCAACTAAAAACAGCCTTGATGGCGTATCTGACCGTGATTTTGTAGTAGAGCTTTTAAGCTGTGCCTCTATTTCTATGATTCATTTATCGCGTATGGCTGAAGATTTAATATTTTATAATTCTGGTGAAGCCGGGTTTATAGAGCTTGCTGATAATGTTACCTCTGGCTCATCGTTAATGCCGCAGAAAAAGAACCCTGATGCACTAGAGCTTATTCGTGGTAAAACTGGCCGTGTATTTGGCGCGTTTAGTGCCATGATGATGACCTTAAAAGCACTCCCTCTTGCGTACAATAAAGATATGCAAGAAGACAAAGAAGGCCTTTTTGACGCTATGCCAACTTGGCTTGCCTGTATTCACATGGCGCAAGCGTGTATCAAAGGCGTAAAAGTAAACGGCGATAAAACGCTTGCAGCAGCAAAAGGTGGCCATGCTAATGCAACTGAGCTTGCAGACTACTTAGTAGCTAAAGGTGTGCCATTTAGAGAAGGCCACCACATTGTGGGTGTACTTGTGCAGCTTGCTATAAGCGAAGGTAAAACCTTAGAGGAGCTTTCGCTTGAGCAGTACAAGTCAGTTAATGACGTATTTGAAGATGACGTTTACCCAGTACTTGAAATAGATGCCTGTATTAAAGCACGTCAAGCGCTTGGCGGTACATCTATTGAACAAGTTACTAAAGCGGTTAAAGAAGCCAAAAAAAAACAGCAAATAACGGTTCGTGATGCAAATTTAGATGATGTTGAAGATATTGCTAGGCTAATACAGCACTGGGCTACGGTAGGTGAAAACTTGCCGCGTGCTAAAAGCGACATGGTGCATTCAATTAACGAATTTGCAGTAACGGAAATAGACGGCAAAGTGTCGGGATGTGCATCGTTATACATTTACGACACGGGGCTTGCTGAAATACGCTCTTTAGGCATTGATCCACAAAGCGCGGTAACTGGGCAGGGTAGGCAGCTTGTAGAGCACTTATTAGCAAAAGCCAAAAAATTGGCGCTTAATCGCGTTATTGTACTAACCCGCGTGCCGGATTTTTTTGAACAGCAACGTTTTACTTTTTGTAGTAAAGAATCGTTACCAGAGAAGGTAATGAAAGATTGCGAACTTTGCCTTCGTAAAGAAAACTGTGACGAAGTAGCAATGGAATATATTTTAAAGCCAAGTACACGTGCGGAGATCCCGTGTAAATACGTGGCTTAAATTCCCTGGATATAAAAAACGTACGGTTACCCCTGTGCGTTTTTTTATGTGTATAATGCACTGGTCAGATGAGTTAGGTGTTAGCTAGGGTTTTAGATTTAGTTTTAATAAATAGCTGTAGGTAGCATGTGTTTTTAATATGTCAAAAAATGTTGGCACATTGGTTGCTTTATATAAGTCAGATAGCAAAATAGCTATCACTGCTTAAAACAGGTAATGCAATTACCTACATGATGGTGTGATTAAAGGTTGCGCCAAATAATATTAAAACTTATACAAGGATCAATCACATGCAAGTTTCAGCTAATAGCCAATTACAAATGCAAGCATACAATAAAACACAACAATTACAGCCTGCAACGGAACAAACTGCTAGCCCTAAAACCCTACAATCTGATACAGTAAGTTTCTCTCAAGAGGCGATGAGTGCTGCGAGTGCTGATTTACAGCGTGGTGGGATTATAGTTCCAATTAGACCTAAATAATAAGGTAATGAATGTTTTTAACTGAGTTTTTTGGCTTTTTTTCCTTATCAGCATTTACGATGTGGGGGTTCTTAATGGCCTTCTTATTCAATGTATTTGTTTATTCAATTGGGGTAAAGAGAAAAACTACTCTATTACTCAGTTCAGCAATTATGATGGTATCTTACACAGCTTCAGATTATTTTTTTAATTGGTTTTCGCTTAAAAGTACTGTCTATCTTGATTGGGCTTTATACGACTATGCGACAGTAGGCGCTTTATTATTGGCGTATAAAGCTTCTAAAAATAGTACACCCTCTTTTCTCTACCTTATAACAGGCCTTATTTTAAACTCTATTTTCAGTTTGTTAATTTACTGTGATATTTATATTTACCAAACTAAAGAGCCATGGTTTTTGTGGGATTTTTATACCTTTTCTGTGAATATAATAGATTTCACCATGATCGTTGCTCTAATTGTAGATCGAGACTTTCTTGGCATTCATAAACTTAAGACATTCACAAGCCAGCTTTTTATGAAAAGTTCAAAGCTTTAATAAGCAAATAAAATTTAAATTTAAAAGCTTCACATCATTGGGTATATTTATCTTAATCTCTAACTTCGATTTCGCTTATATATTAAGCGCTATTGTGCAGTGGGGGTTTCTCATGGCCTTTTTATACTCATTAGTATCTTCAATAAATAATCCCTTTAAAGGCTTTGTTGTACTTTCGAGTATTATGGCGATAGGTTATTTGCCTTGGATATTCACAAACTTTCAAACGGTTACTTATTTAGATTTTGCCCTTTTAGATATCGCTATTTTAGTTGCTGTGTATGTAACTCAGCGTTATTTTATTAAAGAGAAAACGACAGCTTATGTCTACTTAATCTTCGGCCTTAGCGTTAACACCTTTTTAGCCCTATGCATGTATCTAGATACCAATATTCTATATAATTACACCTACTGGTGGTTTTGGCGCTTTTATTCATCGGCTGTTATGTTTTCTGATTTGTGTATGATTGCCGTACTAATCATTAATAGAGACTTTTTAGGCTTAATTAAGCTTAAAAGGTGGCTTTTGCAGCTAGCGTTTTAAAGTCGAGTTATCCATACGTTTATGGCGATGAAAGTTTTTTTAGTTTTAATAAGTAAAATACTAAGCTAGGTGCTCAGTTAATGGTGTTGTTTATTATTTTTGAGGTGCTTATTATTAGCGTTTACTTTTAAGATGGATATCATGTCTTTTTTATTAGATGTGAGAATTGCACATATAATCGGTGTGGTATTGCAATGGGGGTTCCTCATGGCATTTTTATATTCTTTAGTCTCATCTATCAATTCACACTTTAAAGCGTTAGTTATACTTTCATCGATTATGGCTATTTCGTATTTTCCAGGTGTTTTGTTCAATTACCAAACTATTACTTACCTTGATCTCGCTATTTTAGACGCTATCACCATTGTGGTTTTAATTATTGCCCAATACTTTTATATTAAAGAGAAAACGGTTGCATTTATGTATCTTATGCTTGGGCTGAGTATCAACATGTGCTTTGCTCTAGGTATGTATTTAGACTCTTATATTTTACATAATTACACCTATTGGTGGTTTTGGGGATTGTATTCATCAGTGGTGGCCATTTCTGATCTGAGTATGATTTTAGTGCTGTTTATCAATAGAGATTTTTTAAAAATTATTTATTTAAAAAACCTTATTTACTCGTTCTTTGCTAAGAAACCGCAATAGTGAATAATGTTCTAATCCCCCCTGAAGTGTCAGTTTATATCGGTGTGTTAGTGCAGTGGGGGTTTTTAATGGCCTTTTTATATTCACTAACAACTAGCATTAACAATCCAAAAAAACAGGCTGTATGGCTATCTTTAGTTATGGCCATATCTTATTGCTTTAGTTTCTTTATTGATATTTATGATATTACCTACATAGAGTTATTTTGCTATGACGTAGTCACTTTGTTTTTTATTTTTTTTCTGCGATATTACTTACCTGAAAAACGCATATCTACTTACTTATTATTTGGCTTGAGCATCAATTCGTTATTATTTTTAGCTATGCACATAGATGTGTTTGTACGTGGTAATTACGAACCGTGGTGGTTTTGGTCTTTTTATACGGTTGTTATTAATATTATGGATATCATCATGGTTAGTATTTTGTTCATTAAAAAGGATTTTTTAATGTTAGTGCATGCTACTGATAAGTTGGTAAGCGGTGTTATGAGATTGAAGCAAAGTGGCTGATATTTTGTGGGATTTAGTCTCAATTAGAGACTATGTGGGTATTTTCATTACCTGGCTGTTCGTTTTTGCATTTTTATATAACTTATCTGCAAGTATAAATACTTCTCAAAAAGCGAATGTGTACTTATCTTTGATTATGATGATCTCTTATAGCTCTAGCACTCTCTTCGATACAGTTACTGTATCGCACTTATATTATTTTTATTTTGACATTGTTACTTTAGGAGTCATTTTTTTCTATAAACGCATTAGTAATGAAGCTATGCCTGTATCTTTATATTATGTCATTGCAGGCTTAAGTATTAATGCGTGTTTGTTTTTAGCGATGCATTACGATATCGAAGTGCGTGGCACATTGTATTATTGGTGGTTTTGGAATGTTTATGTGTTTGGCATGTATTTTACTGATTTATTAATGCCGGTGGTTTTAGTTGTTAATAAAGATATCTTAGGTTTAGTAAAGCTAAGTAATTATTTAACTACAAAGTTGAAGCGTTTCCGATATGCATAACCTATTATGGGCGATGGCTGACCTTTATGATTACATAACCATTTTAATTACATGGCTGTTTGTTTTTGCATTTTTATATTGCTTATCTACAAGCATAAATAAGTCAGATAAAAGCTTAGCCCAAATATCATTTATTATGATTGCTTCATATACATCAAGTATGGTTATGGACCCGCAAACAGCCACACCTCACTTAAACCTGTTTTTATTTGATGCAGTTACCATAATCGCTTTGATGATATGGATGATTTTTTTATCGAAAGCTAAACCGATCGCTTTTTATTATTTAATCGTGGGGCTTAGTTTTAATGCGTTTGTATTTTACGGTATGCATTACGATAGTATCGTTCTTGGTAATATAGAGTATTGGTGGTTTTGGGGGCTTTATGGTATTGGGCAGCTTACAAGTGACTTAGTAATGGCATTGGTTTTATTTATAAACAAAGATATTTTAGGCTTGGTAAAGCTTAAACGCGCTTTATTTAACCGCAATGAATTACAAGCTATGGCTAAAAAGTAGTTAGGTATATTAGCGCACCAAAGTGCGCTAATTGTGTTTTTTTAGCTTGCGTCGCAGCCTAACTTTTGTTTTAAAGCATCCACTACAAGTGGGCTTACAAATTCGCTCACATCGCCATTATGGCGGGCAACTTCTTTTACCAAGGTTGAAGATATAAACGAGTTGCGCTCAGAAGGTGTTAAAAACACGCTTTCTAAATCTGGATTTAGGCGGCGGTTCATATTTGCGAGCTGAAATTCGTAATCAAAATCAGATACCGCTCTAATACCGCGAATAAGCACATCAGCTTTATGATCAAAAGCTAAATCGGCTAGTAAGCCTGAAAAGCCAATCACTTTTACATTACTTAAATGCCCTAAAATAGTGTTGGCTAAATCAACTCGCTCATCGAGACTAAAGCACGGCTTTTTTGAAGGGTTATGAGCAATAGCAACAATAACCGTGCTAAACATTTTAGCTGCGCGCTGAATTAGGTCGGTGTGGCCGTTGGTTAACGGGTCGAATGTACCAGGATAGATTGCCGTAACGTTCATAGATTTCACTAACTATTATTTTTTTAGTAGTCTATCAGTGTTTGTTCTACAAATCAGCCTAGGAGATCAGGTTGAGCTTTTATGTTTGATATTTAATCAGTAAAAGTGCTTTAAATGCGTTACCATTTTTTAGAGTGTAATTACGCTGCTTAGGCTTTGCGTTAGCTAACAGCACCACATTAATGCAAATGCCTGCGTGCAGCATAATCTGACCCTCGTTTTTAAAATAGTAAATTATGATGGTATTTAAACCTGCCTGATTTGTTTATACTGCAAGGCTGATATTTAGTGTAATGTAGTTTATAAGTTAATTTGAGTCGTCGCATATGAATACTAAGGATAAAATAATACACACCAGTATTTCGTTATTTAATGAACATGGTGAGCGTGCAATATCAACCAATCATATTGCATCACATTTAGGGATGAGCCCGGGTAATCTTTACTATCATTTTAAAAATAAAGAAGACATTATCCGACATATTTTTGCGCTTTACAGCGAGCATTTACATACTCATTTTAAACCCATTGAAGCAAACGATGATGCCTTTGATCATTTAACTGCTTATTTAGATTCATTATTTGAGCTAATGTGGCGCTATCATTTTTTTTACGACAACTTAGGCGACATCCTCTCAAGGGATGAAAGCTTAAAACAAGCCTACATTGGTTTTCAGTCAACTTTATTAGAGCAGGTTCGCCAAGTTATTTTAGGCCTGCGCGATAACGAAATGATTGCCATAGAAGAGCAAGATGCGCTTGAACTTGCTCATACTCTTAAGCTAACCGTTAGTTTTTGGACTCCGTATATTAAAGCGCGTAGGCTCAGTGGTAATTTAGCCGAGCAAGATATTTATCATGGCATTTTAAAAGTATTAGCATTATTTAGGGCTTACAGCACCGAAAAAAGCATACTTAAAATGAATCAGTTACGTGAAAAATACACCCAACTTGCAGAGCAAGCGCCAGCGCTTGCCTAACTGCTGTTAGTTGGTTAGTTCCTAGACGCAAAAATTTTTGCTATAATCGCGCGCCCAATGCCTGGGAGCGCGAATTCCCGCAGTCTAAGAGTGAACTATGCTTAAATTTATCGTCAAACTACATCCTGAAATTGCCATTAAAAGCCGTTCGGTACGTAAACGCTTTACTAAAGTGTTAGAAAATAACATTAAAATTGTATTGCGCCGTGTTGACGAAAAAGTACAAGTAAGAAACAACTGGGATAATATTTCTGTTGTAACTAAGCTTGATGATGCACAAACACGCCTAGACTTTATCGATAGCTTGCAGCGCATTCCTGGTATTGTGCAATTTATTGAAGTGACCGAAACTGATTTCACAACGCTTGACGATATCTATAAAAAAACCATAGACCTAGTAGGGCACACCATTGTTGGTAAAACGTTTTGTGTACGCGCAAAGCGTATTGGTCAACACGACTTTACTTCTACCGATTTAGAGCGTTACGTGGGTGGTGGTTTAAACCAGCACGTTGAAGGCGCGCGCGTTAAGTTAAGCCGCCCAGAAGTAACTATTCGCTTAGAAGTAAAAGACGATAAAGCCTACATAGTTACGCAAACTCACCTAGGTATGGCAGGCTTTCCACTACCAACACAAGAAGACGTGCTTTCGTTAATGTCAGGCGGCTTTGACTCAGGTGTAGCAAGTTATCAGATGATCCGTAAAGGTGCTCGCACGCACTTTTTATTCTTTAATTTAGGTGGCGCAGCACACGAAATTGGTGTTAAACAAGCCAGCTACTATTTATGGAAAAAATTTAGCTCTACTCATAAAGTTAAATTTATCACGGTTGATTTTGAACCGGTTGTTGCCGAAATTTTAGAGAACGTTGAAAACAGCCAAATGGGTGTTGTGCTAAAACGCATGATGATGCGTGCTGGCAGCCAAGTAGCCGAAAAATTAAATATTCAAGCCTTGGTAACTGGTGAGAGTATAGGTCAGGTTTCTAGCCAAACCTTAGCTAATTTAAGTGTAATTGACCGCGTAACAGAAACCCTGATTTTGCGCCCACTTATTCAGCACGACAAACAAGAAATTATAAATATTGCACGTAAAATTGGCACCGCAGAAATGGCCGAAACCATGCCTGAGTACTGTGGCGTAATATCTAAAAAGCCAACGGTTAAAGCTAAACTTGACGTTATTAAAGCCGAAGAAGAAAAGTTCGACTTTGATGTGCTTAATACTGTTGTTGAAAACGCTCGCATTATGGATGTGCGTGATATAGACGTAGAAGCTAAGCAAGAACTTAAAGAAGCTGAGTCGGTAGTTGATTTACCAGCGGGTGCAGTGGTTGTTGATATTCGCTCACCAGAGGAAGAGGATGCAGCGCCGCTTGAGATTGACGGTATAGATGTAGTGCATTTACCGTTTTTCCGCTTAGCGACTAAATTTGGTGATCTGCCAAAAGATAAGGATTACTACCTGTATTGTGAAAGAGGGGTTATGAGCCAGTTACAGGCGCTTATTCTTCATGAAGCAGGCTTTACGGGTGTAAAAGTTTATCGCCCGTAAAGGTTAACCGTAATTTAGAGCGTGGTTTATACCACGCTTTTTTTTGCCTTAATTTTAGCAAGTAGGGCATCGTTTAGCGGGGTGCTGATATTTAATCGCTTACCTTGTTGGCTAATATAGCCACAAATGGCGTCTATTTCGGTTTGTCGGTTATGCGCTACGTCTTGATGCATTGAAGAGTAGTTTTCAGCGGTTAGCATCATTACGTTATAAGCGTTGTTAAGTGCATCAGCCAGCTTAATATCAAGCTTTAAAGCCTGGGCTATTTGGCATGCCTCAGTTAATAAATTAAAGATAATGCTATTAAAATAAGGGGCACGTAACTGACCATTTTTAATATCATACAATGCGCTTAATGGGTTAATGGCAATATTTACTAATAGTTTTTCAAATCGTAGCTGCTCAATATTAGTAGTGTAGCTAAGCTGCGGCACGTTTTGCAATTGCTCACACATTGCTTGGCGATAACTGTGCGCGCAAGGGTTGCAGGCACCTAATACGCTTTTACCTTCACCGGTGTGCTGTACTATAAAGTCGTTTGTTTTAAAGCCAGCCATGCTGGTGGTTAAAAAGTACAACGCTTGTTGCTTATCGAGTTGCTCATTGAGTGTTTCAACATTACCCATACCGTTGTGCGATACAATAAGTACACTACTTGGCGATAAAAAGGGTTTAATTTGCGTAAAGGCCGATTGCACCTGAAAAGCCTTTACTGCAAAAATAACAATATCAAACGCGGGCTGTTCATTAATTTGCTTAAGTGTAATAAACCGTGCATTAATTTTTTGCGAAGGCTGTTTTGCTTTGCAATAAAAGCGTGTATTTGCAGTGGCTTTGCGTGTTAACACATGAACAGTGTGAGCTTTAGATAAAAAATGGCTTAGCAATAAACCAATAGCGCCGTCGCCAATAATAAGAATATTAGCCATAAGGGTTCTTTTTTCGAGGAGTAAAAATGGTTCTTAGTAAAAAGTACGTGGCCGCACCGGCAAAATCAGCAACAAAATCACCTAATGAGGCCTGCCTGTAAGGAAGCGCATCTTGCATTATTTCTATTGCTGCACCGTAGCCCGCAAGCAAAAGTACTTGCGTGTACAGCGGTAACTTAAAGGCTTTATCCATAATGATGGCAAGTATAAAAAAAATCCCAAAGTGGGCAACTTTATCAACATGTGGAAATAAGTTCGTAACGCCGCCTTTTATTTCTTTGGCAAATAAGAGGGTAAACACCACAATACTAATCAAAAAAACTGCTTGGTAAACACGCCTTGTCACGATAAATCCTAAAACCGCTTAAAAAAGAGGCTGCAGTATATCAAACTAAATTAGTATCGCACCTGAACAACTGGCAGAAAAATGTAAAGATTTATAATTTTAGCGTTATAATCGGCGCATAAATTTAGATTTAATAGTTAGGAGAACCCAATGCCTTCATTTGATATCGTATCAGAAGTAGAAATGAACGAAGCTAAAAATGCAGTAGATAACGCCAACCGTGAGCTAGAAACGCGCTTTGACTTTAGAGGTGTTGACGCATCAATTGAGCTAAACGACAAAACAATTAAACTAAAAGCTGAAGCTGACTCACAAGTTATGCAATTGTTTGATATTTTAGCAGGTAAAATTTCTAAGCGTGGTATGGACGTAGCAAGCTTGGAGCTGCAAGACATCACTCGTGCTGGTAAAAACGTGTTTCGTAATGTTGCACTTAAACAAGGCATTGAGAAAGACATGGCTAAAAAAGTAGTTAAAGCCATTAAAGACTCAAAAGTAAAAGTACAAGCTGCTATTCAAGGTGAAGAAGTACGTGTAACGGGTAAAAAGCGTGACGATTTACAAGCCGCTATGCAAGTCGTTCGCACTGCAGATTTAGGTCAGCCTTTCCAGTTTAAAAACTTTCGCGATTAATTAGCTAAGTGTCTTTAGTGTTTTAAAGTGAAAATTTAAATGTGTGGTTATTAAATATATTAGCCACACATTTTACCCCGCCCTAATTACAGCCTTTACTTACTCGCAAGCCTAAACCCCTTTTACCTGTGTAAAATTAGTACACTGTTATTCCATACTCTTTTAACGTTATTTAAATGCATTATTAAACCTGCTTATCACGCAGTTGCGTATATTAGGCTATTCTTAATATCAATATTACTTAATAGCGACTGTTAAAGGCTTTAAATGCTTAAGTTTTTTGTTTTTATAATTATTATTGCGAGCAGTAAGTTTAGCTTTGCCAAGCCAATAAATGTAGATGTGTTGGTAGAGGACGGTTACTTTCCAATTATTATTAATGCCGAAAAAGAGCAAGGGGTAGCGCCTGAGTTTGTAAAAATACTCAATGACTCTCAAAGCGAATATAAATTTACTCTTAACTCTTTGCCTGTAAAAAGGCTCAAAAAGTGGGTCGAATGGGGGGAATTCGACATGTTATTTTTAATGGCTATGCAATGGGTGCCTGAGGTAGCAAGAAGTGCCTTACAGGAAACGAGCTTTTATGTTATTGCAAAAAATGAGTTGTATACGCTGGCACAAAACGCCCAAAAGCAAAGCTATTTCGATGACTTACATGCTTTAACAAAAGCGGGGGTATTGGGGTATTCCTATCGTTTTGCTGATTTTATAACCGATGCACAATATTTAAGTGATGAACACCAAGTTAGTTTAACAATCGATGAGTTTAACGTTGTTAAAATGCTGCTATTAAAGCGTGCCGATGTTGGGGTGTTAAATAACATAGCTTATCAATACTTTAAAAAGAACAACATTTTTAATATGAACCTGCTTTATAAGAGTAATACCCCAGATGCTATATACGATACTCATTTTTTAGTTAATCCTGTGCGCAGTAAAATTACGGTAAAACAAATGGATAAGCTTTTAAATTCGTCTGCAATAAAACCTAAAATCACAGCGCTTTTAAGTTCATACGGCGTAACATCCAGCTTTACTGAAAATAAATAATATAACCTTTAGCTATATAGACGTCCGTTGACATTTGTAAACAAACTGCTCACAATAACCGCCTATTTTCAAGGTGCTTGCTGGTTGCTAAATACAGGGTTTAAAGTATTAAAACTAACAGCGAGATAATCGGGAAGTTGGTGCGCCTTTATAACAAAAGCAATCCCAACACTGCCCCCGCAACGGTAAAGTATTAACGCATTTATGTGTTTACTGAGTCCGGAGACCGGCCTTGAAGTAATCTTACTTACTTAAATCTTTGCGGTGGGCAAAGATAGGGAACATCATGCTAAATAAAACAACTCTTGGCGTTGCTATCTCGGCTGCGCTGTCTTTTTCTGTATCTGCTGCACAAAGCCCAATTGAAAAAATCACTGTTACCGCTAATAAATTTGAACAATCAATAAATAATGTTTTAGCGAGCGTTAATGTAATTGAACGCGCCGAAATAGATGCAAGCAATGTACGCGATTTACCAACCTTACTAAGCACACAAGTGGGTTTTCAAATTAATCCTAATGGTGGTTTTGGGCAAACAGCGGGTGTGTCATTACGTGGTACAGGTTCTGGCGATACGCTAATTTTAATTGATGGTGTACGCACGGGCTCAGCCACGCTAGGACAAAAAGCATTAAGTAACGTGCCGCTAAATAGTATTGAGCGAATCGAGATCATAAAAGGCTCGCGTGCAGCTGTGTATGGCTCAGATGCATTAGCTGGGGTTATTAATATAATAACGCGTGAAGCGAGCAATGTATCACTTGATGCCACATTTGGCTCTAACGCTTATCAAAACTATCAACTTGCAGGTTCAGTAAAATCAGATGAAGTGGTTAGCGCATTTAATGCAGGCTTTGAAAAAACCGATGGTTTTGATGCATTACAAGGTATAGCGCCCGATGACGACAGCTATGAAAATAAAAACGTAGGCTTTAAAGTAAACTATGCAGATGCACATTACGGTAACTTTAAGCTACTAGGCCAGTACAGCGAAGGCTACGCGGATTACGATAGCAGCTTTAGCCCGGCTACGAGCACGGTTGAAAGAGGGGACTTTAAAAACTATCAACTGTCGGCGCAGTGGAGCAAAAACTACACTAACCAATCTCATGCTATAGATGTTGCTTTTGCAACCGATGATTCTGACAGCACATATGTGGACTTTTTTACCGGCGGGCCATTAACCAGTACATTTATTACTAAGCGCTCGCAAGTAGATTACAGCGGCCAATACCGCTTAACAAATGCGCTTAATATTAGCGGCGGCGTTAATTGGTATAACGATGATGTATCGCACAGCTCGCAAGCATTTGATGAGGATAGCCGCGATGTATTAGCAGTGTTTGTTGGGGCTTATTACGACACCGACACTGTGCTTGCCAATTTAACTCTTCGCCAAGACGACGATGAACAGTTTGGTGATGAAACAACCTATACTGCGGCGGCTGGTTATCATTTATCTGAAAATTCAACATTTAGAATTAGTCAAAGCACAGGTTTTAAAGCGCCAACATTTAACGATTTATACTACCCAAATTTTGGTAATCCAGATCTCCAACCTGAAAAATCAATAAACCGCGAGCTTGGTGTAAATGTTAATTTTGACAGTGCACAAGTCGATTTTGCAATTTTTAGAAACGACATCGAAGATAAAATTGATTACGATGAAAACTTTGCGTTAGCTAATATAAACGAAGCTCGCTACGAAGGGGTTGAGTTTAGCCTTACACAACAAATTTTAGGGTTTGATAGCCACTTAAATTTTGCATATTTAAGTGCCGAAAACAAAGAAACCGGCGATGAGCTACGCAATGTTGCCAAGCGCACTGTTAATTGGGAACTCGCAAAGCAATTTGGTGATTTTGATGCTCGCATTGATATGCAATACCGCAGTGATCGCGAGGGTGCAGTAACGCGCCTAGGGTCGTATACACTTTGGAACCTAGCGGGTAACTATCATGTAAACGATAATATTGAGCTGTCGCTGCGTGTAGAGAACCTATTTGACAGAGATTACAATGTGGTTGACTCAAGAGCTGACTTTACAAGCGGTGACGTATATTACTACAACACCCCAGAGCGCCGCTTTTTTGCAGGTGCAAGCTATCAGTTTTAATAGCGTTTTTTAATATACAAAAGCCCGATTTATATCGGGCTTTTTAATGTGTATTTATACCAATTCGCATTAATACTTAATCATTTTCAGGGGCTAAATGTGTCGCTATCTGCGTTAAAAAATTCTCATTTAGAACAACTAAATAGCGAATTTTTTGCCTTGCTATCAACACGTTTATCCATCCTCAAAATAGATCACTTAATTATGCGGATTGGTATTAGAATTATTTTAACAACGAAAATTAGCTAGTTAGCTAAGAATTCTTTAAATAAAGTTTCAAACTTGTGCAATTTAGGCGCTATTAAAATACTACAGTAACCCTGCTGTGGGTTTTCGTTGTAGTAATCTTGATGATAATGCTCAGCTGGGTAATATATGGTAGCAGGACTAACCTCTGTCACTATTGGCTCGCTAATATGGTTTTGTAACTGGGCTATCATCTCATTGGTTTGATTTAATTGTGCATCGTTGTGGTAATAAACAACACTTCTATACTGTGTGCCAATATCGTTACCTTGGCGATTTAATTGCGTGGCATCGTGTAACGTAAAAAACATGCTAAGCAGTGTTTCAAAGCTTACTACAGCGCTGTCAAATTCCAGTTGCACAACCTCAGCATGGCCTGTTGTACCAGAGCAGACCGATTTATACGTGGGGTTGTCGGTATGGCCGCCGGTGTAACCTGAGCATACGTTTAGTACACCTTTTACTCGTCTGAATGCAGCGTCTATACACCAAAAACAGCCTCCACCAAATGTTGCTAGTTGTGTTGATGTGCTCATTAGTTGTCCTAATTATGTATGTTACAGTATTAAGGCGAGCATAAATTGAATACGCCGTAACAGCAAGTTACGGCGCAGTGTAAGCTCAGTTAAATTTCTTCGCTGTCTTTTAACGGGTGAGAGTCGGCTTGCTTATTTAATTTTTGCTGTAAAAATTCTGGCGACTGTGTGTTGCGGGCTAGGGCATAATACGCCGCAGGCACAACATAAAGCGTTAGCAATGTTGATACAATAACCCCTGTAAATACCACCACACCAATTACCATGCGGCTCTCTGCGCCTGGGCCTGATGCCAATACTAAAGGCACTGCGCTCATTACCGTAGTCAGAGAGGTCATTATTATTGGGCGTAGGCGCTGAGTGGCCGCTTGCAAAATAGCCTCGCTAAATTCTACGCCTTTATCGCGCAGTTGGTTGGTAAATTCGACTATTAAAATACCATTTTTAGCGCTTAAACCTATCAGCATTACAATACCAATTTGGCTATAAATATTAAGCGTTAAGCCGGTTGCCCATAGGCCAAACATGGCGCCCATTAGGCCAAGCGGTACCGTTAGCATAATGACAAACGGGTGCATAAAACTTTCAAATTGTGCAGCTAAAACTAAAAAGGTCACAGTCAGGGCAAGCACAAATACATAGGTCATGGCCGATGCGCCTTCGTAATATAATTGTGATTCACCCTTATAATCTACAGCGCCGTCAATGTCGTTTTCTTCTGCAGCTACTTTGTTTAAAAAGTTAAGTGCTTGTTCAAGTGTATAACCGTCCGCAAGGTTAGCGCTTAGTGTGATGGCACGCATTCGGTTATAACGATTTAAGCGCGATGCTGTGGCCTCTTCTTTTAAGCTTATAAGGCTATCTAGCGGGACCAGCTCACCACTGCGTGATTTAAGGTAAATATTTGAAATATCAGTAGGATTTGTAAAGTCTTGTTTAGTGCCCTTTAAAATTACATCGTATTCTTCACCACGGTCAATAAAGGTGGTAACACGGCGCTGTCCTAGCATGGTTTCAAGCGTGGTGCCTACATCTGATACCGACACACCTAAATCAGCGGCTTTGTTTTTATCTATGCTGACTAAAAATTGTGGAAAGGTTTCTTTATAGTCGTGATCGATTCTTACCAAGCCTGGATTTTTTTCTGCGCGCTCTATAATGCGGTCGCGCCAATCAGCAAGTTGCTCGTAATCGTTACCTTGTAGTACAAACTCAATGGGGCGAGAAGAGCCACCACCGCCAATACCACGGCGCATAATAGCAAAGGCACGTACATCTGTTACTTCGGTCATTTTGGCGCTTATTTCGTCCATAACTTCCCAGGTAGAGCGCTTGCGCTTATCCCAATCGGCCATACCAACGATAGCAACACCGCCACTGCCGCCCCAGCCCGGTACGCGCACTAAAACACGGCTTAATTCGCCAGCTTCTGAGTAAGGAAGCAGGCGCTCTTCTATTTTGGCCATGTTGGCAGCGTTATTTTCATAACTTGCGCCTTCAGGGCCGCTCATCATAATAAAAAAGGTACCGCGGTCTTCTTTTGGCGTAAGCTCAGAGGGCACTTGCAAAAACAACGAGTAGCTAACAAAACCAGCAAGTACTAGGCTTATCATTAAGCCCCATTTTTTGGTCATATTTGAGGTAAGCGATTGGCGGTAACTGTTTTCAACTTTGCTAAAAACACGGTCCATCCATTGGCTAAATTTACTTTCTTTTTCTGACGCTTTTAAAACTTTAGAGCACAGCGCAGGCGAGAGCGTAAGGGCAGTAATACTAGAGAAAAACACCGCGGCACTTACAGCCATTGCAAACTCTGTAAACAAAGCGCCAATTCGTCCATCCATAAATACTAAAGGTACAAACACCGAAATAAGCACAAGCGTTGTCGCAATAATTGCAAAGCCTACTTCGCGGGCACCTCTAAAGGCCGCTAATAAAGGTGGCTCGCCAAGCTCAATACGACGGTGAATATTTTCAAGCATTACAATGGCGTCATCTACGACCAAACCAATCGCTAATACCAGCGCAAGTAAGGTTAATAAGTTGATTGAATAACCCATGGCAAGTAAAAACATAAAGCTGCCAACAAGTGCTACAGGCACAGTAACGGCGGGGATAAGCGTAGCGCGAATATTACCTAAAAAGATAAATATTATTAACACCACTAACCCCATAGAAATGGCAAGCGTGCTATATACTTCGTTGATTGACTCTTTAATAAAAATAGACGAATCGTAGCTGTCTTGAATAGTGGTGCCCTCTGGCAAATTACGTTTTATTTTTTCAAGTTCACTGCGGGCGTTGTCTACCACTGTTAAGGTGTTTGCTTTAGCTTGCTTTACTATGCCAAGGCCAATCATGTTACGGCCGTTACCACGGAACAGGCTTTCATCGTCGGCGGCTTCTAAATGTACATCGGCAACTTCACCTAAACGCACAAGGTAGCCGTCTTCACCGCGTTTAATAACTAAGTTTTGAAAATCACGTTGGTCTTTATAGCTACGCGCTGTACGTACGGTAAAGTCGCGGTCGATAGACTCAATTTCACCTGCTGGAAGCTCTACGTTTTCGCTGCGTAGGGTGTTTTCGATATCACTCGAAGTGATCCCACGAGCGGCCATGGCTTGGCGGTTTAGCCAAATTTTCATGGCGTATTGGCGCTCACCACCAATACGTACATTTGAAACGCCATCTACAACGGCTAATCGGTCAACAATAAAGCGCTGTGCATAATCGCTCAATTGCAGCGAGTTCATGGTTTCACTGTTAAGTACAAACCAAGCAATAGGGCTCTCGTCGCTGTTTGACTTAGATACCTCTGGTGGGCGCACTTGCTCTGGTAGGTTATCTAGTGCGCGGGCTACTCGCTCTCGTACATCGTTTGAGGCTGCGTCAATATCACGGCTTATATCAAACTCAATAACGATATTAGAGCGCCCATTTCTGCTTGAAGAATTAATACTTTTAATGCCTTCAATACCCGATATCCGGTTTTCTAATATTTGCGTTATTTTTGTCTCGACTATTTCTGCCGAAGCACCAGTGTAGTCAGTACTAATACTGACAATAGGAGTTTCAATATCTGGGTATTCTCTAAGTGGTAGCATCGAAAAAGCCACCAAGCCAAATGTTAGCAGTAGTAAGTTAATTACTATGGCAAAAACAGGGCGTTTAACACTCGTATCTGTAATTTTCACCGATTAACCCTCAACACTTACTTTGCTACCAGGGCGAATTTTAATAATGCCTTCGGTAATCACTTGCTCGCCATCGCTAAGGCCTTCATCAATCGCTACCCAGCCGTTATTTCTGCCAGCAACATGTACTTCTACCTTATTGGCAATACCCTCTTTTACTTGATATACAAAATGTTTATCTTGCAGTGGGATCACGGCTTTTTCTGGCACCATAAGCGCCTGATTACTACTAAGCTCCAGAGCGGTGTTTAAAAGCATACCAGGGCGTAATAGCCCGGATTTATTAGCAAAGCTTGCGGTTACTTCAACACTGCGAGTAATCGAGTCGATACGAGAACTAATATGGGTCACTTTGCCGGTAAAAGTGCGCCCTGGGTAGGCATCGTTTTGAGTATGTACTTTCATGCCTAGGTTAAGTTGAGATAAATATTTTTCAGGGACTTTAAAGTCAACTTTTATAATACTAATATCATCAAGCGTTGTAATAATTGTATCGCTACTTACATAAGCACCAACCGACACTTCTCGTTTGCCTAATAAGCCAGAAAACGGCGCGGTAATTAGCATTTCATCAAGTTTGGTTTTAGCGCTTTCTAGCTGAGCTTGCGTGGCATCTACGCGAGAAAGCTGCTCTTCTAATAATGATTTAGCGGTAGATTGCGTACGAGAAAGCTCAGTAAGGCGGCTTAACTGACGTTTTTCTTCTTTTAAGTTAATGCCTAGCTCTTTTACAGCGTATTGTTCTTGCTGATTTTGCAGCTGCACAAGGCGTTGGCCTTTACTTACTAAGTCGCCATCTTCAAAATATATGTGTGTAACATAATCGCTTTGTGCGCTTTTTATATAAATTGCTTGGTTTGCGCGTGCACTGCCTATGGCTTCAATCATAACGATGTTTTCTTGAGACGATACCGTATGAGCCATTACCTGTGTGGGTGTATCACTTGAATTAGATTGTTCGCCATGGCTAGATGGCAAATATAAGTACACACTTAAAATAACAAGAAGCGTAATTAAAAATGGAAAAAGAGCTTTACCTGACTGTTTTGAATACATCGTTTTCATACCTGAAAATAAATTGTAAGTATTGTACGAAATAAGACCGTGAAAAGGCGGTTATGTGTCTCATAAATTTGTGCGTTAGGCGTAAAAATTTATGAGACTAATTACTTGTTCCCATTTAACACTAAAATTATGATAAAACGATGAAGCAACCACCGCAGTGTAAAACCTGTTTAACAATGAGAAAAATAATACTTTGGGGTATTGTTATGTTTTTATTTTATATGGCTTTTTACCAATATGGGTAAGCCAAGTTCAATAATAAAATACAGGGCGCAAGGGGCGCGCAATGGCATTGAAGTACTTACTGTAGGCAGCGTAGGTTTAGTATTTATTATGCTGTTTAATTTACTGCGCCCGGGTGAAATTAGCTTAATAGAAATTTTTTTAGTAAGCATGTGCATAGCTGCTATTTTTATTGGTTTTTTAAAAACACAGGAACCTTATTACAGTTTAGTGCTTAGCGAGTCCTTACTTGTGTATCAGCATAAGTATGGCCAGTGGCAGTTACATGTTAGTAACTTACACCACAGCGGTATTCCTAAGGTGGCTGACGGCCTTGAACACCTTGAATTAAACGCAGTAGGTTTAAAACTTAATGATATGGACGAATTTTTAAGCGCTATACACCCACGCATTGCCGGAAAACTACTGATAGAGCAGCGTAATTTATTTATGCAAGCTGTTCAAAAACATTGCAAAAATGGCAATTGCCCATCAGAATGGTTAATAGAAGAGACACAATACACCTCACCTAAAGGATTTAGCTATACTGGACTTATAGCTATGTTTGCTAACAGAGCCAAGCACCTTGAGTTGTTAACGGGATATAACTTACTGTTACCCGCAAGTGTATTAGAGACAGACATTTGGTCGTTCAGTGCCGATTTAAATAAATGGAAACGCGCACCTGAACGGTTTATAGCATCGCAAGTTGGACACTAAATGCGATAGTAGGAAAAATAATGAGCCAAGAAAGATCTTTTATAAAGAGTGGTCGCAATACCATCATCCATAAAGATAAAAAGCTTGATCTAGTCATTGTTAATGCAGAGCAGCACCCACGTATAAGGGTAACTCAAAATGGTTTGGAGCCATTTAAAGAGGATCTACCTAAAAACCGGCGTGATGCCAAAGAGCGTTACCTTGAAATTGTTAATGTAAGTAGCGCTGATATTTTTGGTGAAGAAAAACAGCTGTTGTTTATTCAGGCGCTTGATGGGCGTGAATACAAAGTAGATTACTCAAAAATAGGCACTAAGCTGTTTGTGCGTATTCATCAAGATACGTATATGTAATACCAATCCGCAATACTGCTTAATCATTTTGAGAGGCTAAACGTGTTAAAAAATTTTCATTTAGAACAACTGAATAGCGAATTTTTTGCCTAGCTACCAACACGTTTTCAAGCCTCAAAATAGAACACTTAATTAAGCGAATTGGTATAACTCTAAATGGCATCTTTATTGCTAGTGATTACACTATAGTAATTATTTGACATTATAGGTGCGTTTTATGAAAGCATTTGCTTTTACTCCTCTTATATCTTGTTTTTTATTGGCTGCCTGTGGCGGTGGAGGCGGCGGTAGTGAAGACTCTGCTGTTGAAACCTCGGTTAATGCCGGAACCGATCTTCAAGTTGTAGAAAAAACAGAGTTTAAAATCACTGCACAAGGCTCACCAGATGACGGTACCTTTACTTGGCAGCGCGTTAGCGGCCCATCTGTGGACGGCTTCCCGCTTGAAGGTGCAGAGCAAACAATTACTGCGCCCGATGTTAAAGCCGACAGTGAACTTGTACTATCTGTAAGCTATCAAACGGATAACGGCAGCTTAGTTAGTGACAACGTGAGCATATTTATTACCTCAAGTAATCAATTACCGCTTGCTGTTGTTAGTCAAACAGCCCCAGAAACACTGCCTTCAACCTATAACGACACCGTAACGTTAAGCGCTGAAGAGTCGAGCGACCCTGATGAAAATGGCCAAATTAATAGCTATCAGTGGCAATTAATTTCAGGCCCTGATTTAGATGTAACCGACTTTGACAACTCTACGGTAAGTTTTAGCCACCCGCTGCTTGAATCAAATACTAATTTAATATGGCAATTAAGCGTTACCGACGACGAGGGCGGCGAGGCAAGTACTGAATACAGTATGACATTAAATAAAACAGACGAGCTGGTTGTGGCCAATGCCGGAGATGACCAAAACGTTGAAGAATTTGAGGAAGTGACCTTAGATGCAAGTGAAAGTGACACCCTAACAGATACGTTTTCATGTAGCTGGCAACAATTAACGGGCAATGCCGAAACGCTGGCAAATACTAGCCAATGTACCACGACATTTTTTGCCTCCGACGTTGATTTAGATACCACGTTGAGCTTTGAAGTCACTGTTACTGATTCTAAAGGGCGCACTGACACCGATACCGTATTTATTGACGTATCACCAAAAGCATTAGGGTTAATTAACGACAGTGGCCTAGGCGAGTGTTATAACAATACCCAGCGTATCAATTGCCAAAGTAGTGACTTTCCGGGTCAAGATGCAGAGCTTGGTCGAGACAGCTTTGCCAACCAACTCGATAAAGCAGGCCAAGGTAACCTTGCGTTTGACTACACTAAGCTAAATCAGTTTGCTGATGAAGTAGCGGATGATAGTGACGACTTTACTTGTATACGCGACAACGTAACGGGGCTTGTATGGGAAGTGAAAAGTGTAGAGTCAGGTACATTACCTAATACCACCTTACGCGATGGCCAAAATCATTACTTTTGGGATTTAGGCACGACAACCTTTACCGATACCAGTACCGCTAATACCACCTGTCCAGATGATACAAGCTGTGGTGTGCAAACCTATATAAATGAAGTGAACGACTTAGATTTTTGCGGCGGTACCAATTGGCGCTTACCAACTTACACTGAGCTGTTGAGCTTAATAGATTATGGCAAGCAGGGCGAAAACGTATTAATTGATGAAGCGTTTTTTCCAAATATGCCAGAAGCAGGCGCTATAGATGATGTGAATTTACCGTACTGGACATCACAAACTGCAGCCGATGGTACTAGCTTATCGCAAGCGTACATTATCGATATGAGCAACGGGAATGACTTAGCCTACCCGAAAGAAAAATACGCGTATGTACGTTTAGTCAGAAGCCGATAGGAGAAAATCATGAAAACATGCTTACTATTTTCAATGGCTGTATTTAGCGCAAGCTTTCAACTAGTCGCAGCGCAAACGTGTTACGACGGGGCGGATACAACAACACCAACCACTCGCTTCACCCTTAATGACGATGGCACAGTGTTAGATACAGAAACAGGCCTAATGTGGCAACGTTGTAGCTACGGACAAGTTTACGATAGCGACACTGAAACATGTACAGGCTCTTCTCCGTCACTTAATTGGCAAGAAGCACTCAGAGGCGCAGAAAACGACACCACTGCCGATTACGACGATTGGCAGGTGCCTAATATTAAAGAGCTTGCCAGTATTTTAGAGCACAGCTGCACCGAGCCAAGTATTAACGAAGAGGTGTTTTTAGGCACTAAATTGCAAAACTACTGGAGTAATACCTCAGGGGTAAGCACGATGAGCTCAGCATGGGTTTACCAGTTTGATAGCGGGCTTAATAGCTTACATGCTAAAACCAGTGACGTGTATTTACGTTTAGTGCGTTACGAAAACTAAGTAAAATAAAATAGCCAAGCACTTAGCTTTAATACAAAAGCGCCGCTAAATTTAGCGGCGCTTTTTTGTTTTACATAAATTTACGTTATTTCAATAATAAAGCGCATACAACGTTGTTACTTTGTCGTTTTTTTTGCCATTATAGGCCGAGTTTTAATGACGAAGGAACATTGCGGTGTATTTAAGCTACTTTGGCTTGAGCGAAAAGCCATTTTCGATCTCGCCCAACCCCCATTATTTATTTTTAAGCGAACGCCACAAAGAGGCACTTGCCCACTTAACCTATGGTTTAGGCGAAGATGGCGGGTTTGTATTGCTAACCGGCGAAGTGGGAACAGGCAAAACCACCATTACCCGCAGTATGTTAGAGCAACTGCCAAAGAACACTCAAGTTGCAATGATCCATAATCCGGCGCTGTCGGAGCTTGAGCTTTTGGCCAGTATTTGTGATGAGCTAAACATTACTTACGATGCCCAAAATGCCACCCTTAAAAGTTTAACCGACATTATTAAGCAGCACCTAGAGGCTAATAACAAAGCGGGCGGGCACACAATTTTAATTATTGATGAAGCGCAGCTCCTTGCCCCCGATGTGCTTGAGCAATTACGACTATTAACTAACATAGAAACTGATCATAAAAAACTGCTACAAATAGTCTTAGTGGGTCAACCAGAGCTTCAGGCATTATTAAAACGTACTGAGCTTAGGCAGTTAGCGCAGCGAATTACAGCACGGTATCATTTATTACCGCTCACCCAAGGGCAAACAGTTGCGTATATAAAGCATCGTTTACATATTGCCGGGTGTGATAAAGGCGTGTTTTCGCTCGATGCGATGCAAGCTGTACATCAGTTAACTGGCGGCATTCCACGCTTAATGAATTTAGTCTGTGAGCGCGCGTTAGTCGGGGCTTTTTCTAAGCAGCAGCTCATTGTTGATAGTGATATTATAAAACAATCAGCCCAAGAATCACTGCCTATGGATTTTGTGGCTGCGCAGAATAATGCGCCTAAATCCACTGGCCGTGTTTATTATTACTTAGCATTTGCTGCTTTGTTTGCAGTAGGTGTTGGCATGTCGTTTATTATATAGTTAGGTAATTTATGTCTTATTTATTAGATGCATTAAAGCAATCTCAACAAGCAGATATGAGCGCCGAGCAATATGATTTGCAGTCAGCGCAGTTAAAGCAGCAGCAAGCACTTACGCGCTATAAAAAAATGGTGTGGCTACTTGGCGGCGCAATTGCAGCATTTATTGCCATAGCGGGTGGCTTTACAGCAGGTAAGTGGTTTCAAAGCAGCGCACTTTTAAAAACAAGCCAGCCGGTTGACGTTGTTAGCACTGATAGCAAAAAACAAAAACAAGCAGTAACAGATGAGCCAGCTACAGCGCAAAATAAAGCCGCAAAGCCTGTAACATCACCTTCTTCAGAGGCTGAAAAAAATAGTAATAAAGCAACGATTGAAGGGCAGTTGGTGTATGTACAAACACCTACCGGGGTACAAAAAATGTTGCTTACCCCACAAGGGCAGTATATCCCTATTAATGATAATCCGGCGCAGCAGCAACCAGGTTACAATGTGCAAACACCTATAAATGCTAACGGATATAATCAAAATGCGTTTAATCAGCAAACTTACAATGCACAGCTACCTAATACGCAAAGCTATAATCCACTTGCTTATAATGCACACGGCCAAAACACGCAATTTATGCAGCCGCAAGCACAAAATACAAGCTCAGCAGGTTTAGATATGAGCAAGTACAAAGTGCTTGGAAAACCACTGAATGGTGAAAATACCCCAAGCACGCAAGCGCCGCAAAGTAGCCCGGAGCTTGATGCTGTACCGAGTAAATTAAAAGATGCCTTTGCACAAGCGATAAAAGACTCGGAGCAAGAACAAGATTACGAAGTAACGCAGGCCTCACGCAGTTCATCTCGAGTTAAACCGGTTGAGCTATTACCAGATGGTTTACAAGCCATGCTACCAAGCATTAAATACCAAGCACATATATACTCTTCAAGTGCAGATAAACGCTGGATAAAGCTTAATGGCAGAGAGCTACACGAAGGGGAGAGCATAGGGGCACTAACAGTGCGCGAAATTACCCCAGAGCAAAGTGTACTTGATTTTGATGGTTATGAATTCAGTATTAAAGCTTTGCAGGATTGGCCGCAATAAAGCGCAGCTAATAAAGTAAAGCCGCAAAACTGCGGCTTTACTTTTTAACTCAAGGTAAAATAGCGTTTTTGTAAAAGCGCTCTAAATCAATGTTGTAGTCGGTCGGCTTAACAGTTGATTCGAGCTTGTCAGCTGTTTTTTTATTTGCCAAGTTTATATCTTGCATTTCCGTGTAGCGACCGTGTTTAGCACTATAAAATGTTTTAACCACCGGCTTTAAAGGTGTTTCAGGGTTACTCTGTGTAACCAAGCCTACTTTTTGGCTAGATAAGCGCACCAAGGTGCCTACTGGGTGAATGCCAATACATTGGATAAACTTAGTAAGTAGCTCACCATCAAAGCTATCAGGGCAACCATCTTTTAAAATTTTAAACGCTTTTATAGGCTCCATACCTGCTTTATATACCCGCTCTGCCGTAAGTGCATCATATACATCTACAATTGACGCCATACGTACGTATTGGCTTATCTCATCGCCTTTTTTGGCAAACGGATAGCCTTTTCCGTCTAACCGCTCATGGTGTAGGCCGGCAATATCTACAGCAATCCCCGTTAATCCTGCTTCTTCCAAAATTTGCTTAGAATACAGAGCATGGTTTTGCATAATTTTAAATTCGTCATCACTAAAGCGGCCCGGTTTATTGAGCACTTTGTCAGGAATTTTAATTTTTCCTATGTCATGCAACAAAGCACCTGTAGTGAGCTCTACAATAATGTCGCGTTCTATGCCTAAGTGCTTTGCAAAAATACCCATTAAAATAGAAACGTTGATAGAGTGCTCTAATAAGTAAGCATCTTTTTGACGCATTTGGGTTAAGCAGGCTAGGGCATCTTGGTTTCTAAAAATAGAGTCCATAAAGCCACTGGCAAGTTCTTTAAAAGGCGCTATGTCTATATCTCTACCCGCTTTTATATCGCCAAAGGCCTTTTGTTGAAGTGTTTTAGCTTCGTCGTAGAGCTTTTTAGCTTTGCCCATTTCTTGTTCGCTACTATGAACTTTAAGCCAAGGGTCGCGTTTTTTAATCTCAGCCTTAGGCGCTGGGGCTTGGGTGTCGGGCTCGGGTGTAGTTAATGTTTTATCTGGATCTATCTCTATTTCTAAAATGCCCGCTTTTTTGAGCTTATCGATACTCGTCTGAGTTTTAACCCAGCCTTGGTTTTTAATTTTAATGCGCCCAGTTTGTTTTGTAACACTTTGAACAAACATGCCAGGCTGTAATTGCGAAATAGAGATAACTTTCAATTTTTTTGCTTCTGTAATGGGTCTTTGTTTAAATTAGCATCATTATACGTTTCAATATAAAAAAAAAGGCACTTTTTAAGTGCCTTTTTTTACATTTTTAGTTAATTAGTATTGGATGGGCTATTCGTCATCTTCTACTAGGGTCATCAGTGAAGTATTACCACCAGATGCGGTAGTATCTATACTGATCGTTTTTTCAGTAATTAAGCGCTTAATTAACGTATCGTAATACTCTGAAGTAATTACTGGTAAAATAGCGCCTTTACGCTGTGCAAGTTGTTGGCTGAAGTAACCTAAACGAGACGAACGTGCAGCAACCACCGCACCCGCTAAGTGAGGGTGAGCCAAAATAGCTTGTAGCTGATTAGGTTTTGCAACCTGGAACACGCCCTCAGCAACGCCTGTGGCAATAAACTTATCTTTAAAGGCTACCGCTTCGTCGTAAAATAGCTCTGATGCTACCGTAATTACTGTATTACCTGCAGCAAGTGCTGTAATGATTGAAAGCGCCCAAAAGTTAAATGACGTGCTTTTATCTGCATAACATACTACACAACCACGTGCTTCAAGGTGCAAGGTGTTTGATTCACCAGTAGGCCCAGGCAAAGTAGTAAACTTACGCATATGTTTTTCTAAACGGTTAAGTTGTGCACGCGCTTCTGAAAGCGTTAATGCCAAATCGTCCGCTAGGTCATCAATAATTTCGACCGTTGCTACTTTAGCAAGCAACTGACGAACAGCCGATACACGGTCATTCAGCGGTGTTGCACGCCAAATTTTCTCATCGCGCATTGAGTTAGCCATTAACTTTTCAACTTGCTCGTTTGCACCGCTGTAATGGTGTAAATCAAGCTCATCTGGCGTTAGGTTAGTCATTTGCACGTTATCAGGTGATGCTTTCTCTTTTACTAAACGCTGCAGGTAGTTAGGGCCACCGGCTTTAGGGCCTGTACCAGATAAACCACGGCCACCAAATGGTTGCACACCGACAATGGCACCAATCATGTTGCGGTTTACATATACGTTACCCGCACGCGACATTTTAGCTAGGTACTCACAACGCTCTTCAATACGTGAGTGAACACCCATTGTTAAGCCGTAACCTGTGTTGTTAATTTGGTCAATCACGTTGTCGATATCATTCGCTTTAAAGCGAACAATGTGCACACATGGACCAAATACTTCACGTTTAAGTACTGATAAATCTTCGATTTCGTATAAACGAGGGGCAAAAAAGTAGGCGCCATTTTCAGTGTTATCAGGGATCTTACACTCGTAATGAAGTGTTGCATTACCTTTTAAGTATTCAACATGATCATTTAGCGTTTTAAGGGCTTTTTCATCAATTACTGGGCCCACATCGGTAGAAAGTAATGACGGGTCGCCAATATGCAGCTCGGCGAGTGCGCCTTTAAGCATTTCAATAATGCCATCGGCTACATCTTCTTGTATAAATAATACACGCAGTGCTGAACAACGCTGGCCTGCACTTTGGAAACCTGAGCTTATTACATCATCAACAACTTGCTCTGGCAGCGCTGTTGAATCCACAATCATACAGTTTTGGCCACCGGTTTCTGCAATTAGCGGTACTTGAATATCGTTACGCGCAGCCAGTGTTTGTGAAATCAGTGTGCCTGTTTCTGTAGAACCAGTAAACATAACTGCCTGAATACGCTCATCAGGTACGATTGTTTTACCTACCTCAGAACCACGGGCAATCACCGGCTGTACTACATGCTCTGGTAAGCCAACCGAAAGCATTAACTCAATAGCGCGAAGTGCGATTAAGCTTGTTTGCTCTGCAGGTTTTGCAATAACAGTATTACCAGTCACTATCGCAGCGGCCACCTGACCTAAGAAAATAGCAAGCGGGAAGTTCCACGGGCTAATACATAAAATTACACCGCGTGCTTCAAAGCGCTCATCGCTTGCAAGTTCTTCTGCACGTGCCGCGTAATAACGACAAAAATCAACGGCTTCACGTACTTCGTCAATACCATCTTGCGTAATTTTACCGGCTTCTTTAATACATATAGCGACGAGCTCATCGTGGTGACGCTCTAGAATATCTGCCACGCGGCGTAATAAATTAGCACGCTCTTTTACAGATGTTTGCGACCATGACTCAAACGCCGCTTCTGCATTGGCCAAAATGTCTTTCATCTCATCGCCAGATTGCAGTTTAACGTGGCCGATGATTTCGTTGTGATTAGCTGGGTTTTTAACTGCTAATGCGCCTTCAGGTACTTGGCTTTGATCAATTAAATGCTCGTTAAACCAGCTTTCAAGATTTTCTTTGAATGGCGTAATTACATTAATATCGGTTAAGTCCATGCCTTTAGAGTTAGCACGTTCGTCGCCGTATAAGTCGATTGGCATTTTAATTTGCGTATTGTACTTATTACGTAAACCTTGCAGTGTTTCTACTGGATCAGGTAGTAGCGACTCAACTGGTTTAGTGGTATCTACAATGGCGTTTACAAACGATGAGTTAGCGCCATTTTCTAGTAAACGACGTACTAAGTAGGCAAGTAGGTCTTCGTGCTGGCCAACGGGTGCATAAACACGGCATTGAATTTTTTCTTCATTTACGATTTGGTCAAATAAAGATTCGCCCATACCGTGTAAACGCTGGAATTCAAATCCGGTGTTATCGCCTTTAGCAACTTCTAAAATAGTGGCTGCAGTGTAAGCGTTGTGTGTTGCAAATTGCGGGTACAGTACATCGCGTGCTTCTAGCATTCTAATAGCACAGGCTTTGTAAGATACATCGGTAGTTGCTTTACGCGTAAATACTGGGTAGTGCTCTAAACCATCTTGTTGCGTGGTTTTAATTTCTGTATCCCAGTAGGCACCTTTTACAAGGCGGACCATCATTTTACGGCCTACACGAGTAGCAAGTTCAGTTACCCATTCAATAACAAAAATAGCGCGCTTTTGGTATGCTTGTACGGCTAAACCAAAACCTTGCCAGTTACCTAAATCTTCATCGCTAAATACCGCTTCTATAACATCTAACGAAATATCTAAGCGGTCAGCTTCTTCAGCATCAACCGTAAAGCCAATGTCGTATTTTTTAGCAGCAAGCGCGAGCTCTTTCAGTTTAGGTACAATTTCGGCCATTACGCGGTCTTTATGCGTGAACTCATAACGTGGATGAATAGCAGAAAGTTTAACTGAAATACCTGGGCTTTTAACTGGGCCACGGCCATTTGCCGCTTTACCAATTGCATGGATTGCGTTCATGTAGCTGTCGAAGTAACGCTTGGCATCTTTCATTGTGCGCGCGCCTTCGCCTAACATGTCGTATGAGTAAACGTAGCCTTTTTGCTCTTTTTCAGCAGCGCGTTCAATGGCTTCGTCAATGGTGCGACCCATAACGAACTGCTTACCCATAATTTTCATGGCAAAGTTTACAGATTTGCGGATCACAGGCTCGCCTAAACGACCTATGGTCTTTTTAAGCATGCCAAATTGCTGTTCTTTGGTTTTATCTGTGTAGTTAACCATTTTACCGGTTACTAATAATCCCCAAGAAGAAGCATTAACGAATAAAGAATCGCTGCTTCCTAAATGAGAACTCCAATCACCTTTAGCAAGCTTGTCACGAATTAACGTATCTTGCGTGGCTTTGTCTGGTACGCGAAGTAGGGCTTCGGCCAAACACATTAACACTACACCTTCCTCACTAGAGAGTGAGAATTCATTTAAAAGTGCGTCTACACCGCTTTGACCGTCTTGATCTTTTCGAATGTTTAAAACAATCTGGCGAGCTCTTTCCCATGCACGGCTTCGTGCTTTAACACCCACTTCTGCAAGTGGTAAAATATGATCAATAACAGCATTTTCATCAATGCGGTAAAAATCACGAATTTTCTGTCTTGTAGGACAGGTTGTTGTCAAATCGCCATTGAATAACATAAGCAACCCTTAGGAATGTTAATATGTAAATAGTAGAACAAAATTTATGTGCTTGGGCTGTTGAGCTAAAGCAACTTTGCTACCAATAAATTACCAGTGATGTAATGCGTGCATTCTAATTAAATTTCAGCAGAATATGCTGGTTAAATTTCACGATTTACGATAATTTACAGGGCATATTTTCAACTTATCCGTATAAAATTCTGTATGACAAGTCCAAATAGATTACGCCTGCTTGATCGTATCGATTTAGCAATATTAGACGTTCTTCAAAAGAACGGCAGAATTTCTAATGTTAACCTAGCAAAACAGGTTAATTTAAGTCCTAGTCCATGCCTTGACCGTGTAAAACGTTTAGAGCAAGAAGGCTATATAGAAGGGTACTTTGCAAAGCTTAGCGAACAAAAGCTGAATCAGAGCTTAGTAGCGCATGTGCAAGTATCGCTGGTGACATCTAACACGGCCGTTTTTAAAGTATTTAAAGAGCATATACTTAAAATTGAGCAAGTTGTAGAGTGCGATATGGTAGCGGGAGGATACGACTACCTGCTAAAAATTAGGGTCTCGGATATGGATGAGTATCGACAGGTGCTAGGAGACTTGGTCGATATTCCGGGAGTAGGTACTCACCATACTTACATGGTAATAGAAAAAATTAAGCAAGATCCTGGTTTACGTTTGGATGTTTAAAAACCAAATGCTTATTGCAATACATTACACACACATTAAAAAAGCACCTAAGGGTGCTTTTTTAATGATTAGCCAGCGGCTATTAAACTTAGTAAACCAAGGTTTAGGTTAATTAAGCCCACCCTTCGTAGCGCTTACGGCGCGAAAGTACAACGGTAAGTATAATACCTAAAAACAAACCTATAAAAGCAATAGCGCCACCATAAGTAAGTAGTTGGCGTTTTTCTTTTGCAGTGGCAGCTTGTTTTTGAGCACGTTCTTGCTCAAGTGTTGTTTGCAGCTCAGTAATTTGTTGATTAAGCAACTTGTTTTGATTAGTTAAGCTTTGATTATGTTCTTGTAACTGAGGTAGCTCAACTTGTGCTTGGCGTAGTTTGTTTTGCACTGTGCTCATTTCGCTACTGAGTGTTTGATACTGCTGATGAAGCCCTGGCGTTTGCGATATAAATTTAGACTCAACCCAACCTTCACGGTCTTTATCGTCTTTTATTTTTATAAAGCCGTTTTCTTCTTTTGATAGCACGGTTAATTTAGTACCCGCATCTACAGAGCCAAGTAAGCGGTAGTTTTTACCTGCGCCAGAGCGCATAAAGGTATATAGATTATCGATTATATAAGCTGAATTTGCATCTGATGAATTGGCTGTTTGAGCTTCTTGTGCTTGGCTTATAAACGAGGTGGCTGTTAAAAGTAGCCCTAGTAAACAGTGTTTTAGCATTTATCTACCTTGTTAGTCTATCCGTGTCCGTTGTGGTTGTGATTGAGATTTTCACATAAGTAGTGAGATAGTATGGATTAAACGCGTTAATAGCAAGGTTGATATTGTAACCCAGTGCGGGCGTTGCTCAGCCAAAAAGGTTAAAAAATTTGCAAAATGAGGTGGCTTTGTTTATTTTGAGCACTTATTTATTTTAAAGGTAATCCTCAACCCTAATGGATACTGAGATAGAACTGAAGTTTTTGGTATCAGATGCCGTTGTTCCACTGATCCCCTCGCTAATCACACAATTTGCTAAAACGGTTATTAATAAACCTTCACGTAGTTTGCAAAATGCCTATTACGATACCCCAAGTAGAGAGCTAAGAGCCCTTGATATAGGTTTTAGAACCCGCTGTGCCGACAGTAAATGCGAACAAACAATAAAGCTTGCTGGCGAAGTTGTGGGTGGGCTACATCAACGTCCTGAATACAACTTACCAATTGAATCAAGCCGTCCTGATTTATTAGCATTTAATAATGCTATTTGGCCTCATGGTATGCAAGTAAATGCTATTAGCAATAATTTATATCCTATTTTTAGCACTAACTTTATTCGTCGTACTTGGTTAATAGAAACCCCAAATGGCGCAAAAATTGAAGTCGTGCTAGATAAAGGCGAAATAGCTGCATCAGGTAAGGTTGATATTATTAGCGAGCTAGAAATAGAGCTTGTTGAGGGCAACAGAGACGAGCTATTTGCTTTGGCAGATAAACTTGTTAGCCAAAACTGTATTCGTTTAGGGCTTTATTCAAAAGCAGCTAGAGGCTACCGACTAGCCGATGAAACACCGCTTAAACCAAGTAAGTCTATTGGGTTTGTAAAATTAAAAAAACAAGCAACTCAAGAGCAAGCACTAATAGAGGCCATGAACTTTGGTATTCGTTTTGTGCAAAAGCATGAGCAGTGTTACTTTGACAAACCAAGTTTAAAAACGCTCAAACGTGTGACTGATGGCATTAGCTTAATTAGGCATAATTTTTGGTTGTTTGACGATATTGTAAGTAAAGACAGTACTGAGCAATTAAGAACAGAGTTAAAGTGGCTGTTAAGTGAATTAGCCTGGGTTGAAAATGCAATTCAGCTAAAAACTTATACATCTAAACGCCATGCATTTTATAAAAAAATAAATGCAGCGCCTGCATTAGCGCAAGTTATTAACGATTTAAAAGAGCTACAGCCAAGCATTGATGATATTAATGCTTTGTTTCAAAGCGCGCGATACAACCGTTTATTGCTGTCGTTAACTACCTGGTTGGTAGATAAACAATGGCGTAAGTTTTGGGGGCAAACTCAACTACAGGCGGCAGAGCAGCCAGTAGCTAAAATTGCAAAACGTTTGTTTAATAAAGATTGGCAAAATTTAGATAAGCTACTTCCTAAAGAGCAAACGCTTACAGCACAAGATTATTTAAGCTTACGCACCCAATTAGAAAACAGCTTATTAAGCGGTAATTGCTTAGGGTCATTGTTTGACAAAGAAGAGCGCTTAGAATTTAGACTGCCGTGGCTGGATATTTCTCATGGTATGTACGAGCTCAGCACGCTGGAATATTTAAAGCAGCTTTGCGGCGGGCAAGAAGACGAGCAGTTGGCTAAAATTCAACAGTGGCTAGATCAAAAGTCAGATTACTTAGTCAGTGCAATGGAGCAAAGCCGTTTAGCGTCTTTTGATATAGAGCCGTACTGGCAGTAATATATTTAAGCAGGTGTGTATTGGCGCCTGCTTTTATCTTTTTGTTGAAACTTTCTTAAACCTCCTTAATTAAATAACCTCTTAATTTCTACGTAATAAAAATGGTGCGTTAGTCACTCGTTAACTATGCTTATAGTCATAAACCTACAACGGTAAGACTAATATGAAGTGTAGTGTTGTTTTGCTTTTTTTATTCAATAGTATGGGTGTCTATGCTCAAACCTTTACTTTTGGTGTAGTTCCGCAATATGAGCCTCAAAAACTCACTGCAATATGGCAGCCCTTTCTTAATAAAGTAACCGAAAAAACAGGCGTGCAACTACAGCTTGTTACCGTGGAATCAATCCCGGTTTTTGAGCAAGGGTTTGCAGATGGCGATTACGATTTTGCTTATATGAACCCATGGCATAGTGTGATTGCTTACGACAAGCAAGGCTATTTACCGATAGTGAAAGATGCCGCGCGCCATTTGCAAGGCGTATTAGTGGTCAATAAAAACAGTAATATTGAATCCGTTAAGCAGCTTGAAGGCGCCGAAATTGCTTTTCCTGCGCCTAATGCATTAGGCGCTTCTTTATTAATGCGGGCGGAGCTTGCCCTATTGTATGGCTTAACAATAGAGCCTGTGTATGTACAAACGCACTCATCTGTTTATTTAAACGTGGCACTTAACGCAACACCTGCCGGCGGCGGGGTGATGGGCACATTAAAGCAACAGCCTCAAAATTTGCAGCAAAAGCTAAAAGTTATTTACAAAACGCGTAAGGTTAGCCGCCACCCCATTGTGGTTCACCCTAGAGTAAATAATCAGGTACAAGCGCAAGTTCAACAAGCAATTATAGAAATAGGGAGCGACCCTAAACAAAAACACTTACTAGCGGGTATTCCTATAATTAACCCAAGTAAAGCAAGCATTGACGATTACAACCAATTAACGCAATGGGGTTTACGCTCGTTTTATGTTGAAAATTAACTGGTGGCGCAGCCTAAGGGTTCAAAGCTTTATTGCGGTAATGGCATTTGGCTTTTTATTAATATGCTTATTTTTTTTTTACGCTTTGCCAGAGCAAGCTAGGTGGGTAAACGATGGCCTTTCTAGCGCAGCGCTCTTTACAGCAACTATCTACATCAATAAAAACCTCTTTATTAACTCGTCAATACGCACAGCTGTATGAGCAAATAGATGCGCAACTTAATACAAACCCTAATTGGAAAGCAATTAGAGTAGTAGAGCCGACTACAGGTAATCAGTTATATCCATTAGATGAGTGGCAGCTGTTAGCTCAGCAGGGCAATGTTACGTTTAATGAGCATATTACTTTTTTAGATAAACCTTTGGCTGAAATAACGTTAGTCGTTAATTTTGAAGACGAAATAAACGAAGCGGCCAAGCTACATTACACGTTAATTTATATTCAGTTTTTTATACTTGTGGTGTTTTTTATTGGCTTAGCTTGGTTGGTCGATTATAGAATTACCAGCCCTTTACGGGCGCTCGAAGTCGCCTTTTCTAAACTAGCTAAAGGGAACTTTGATTGCCATGTTAGCGTTCAGCAAAAAAATGAGATTGGCAGCGTCATAAATGCATTTAATAAAATGGCCGGTGAGGTTGCTACTAATCATCAAAAAGTAAACGCACTGAGAATTCAAGCCGAGTCGGCCTGTAAGGCTAAATCTGACTTTATGGCGAGTATGAGCCATGAGCTTAGAACGCCGTTAAATGCGATTTTAGGGTTAGCGCAGCTTTATCAATATGACAGTAAAGCAACCGAGGTACACAAAGACAATGCGCAAAGTATTTACCAAGCTGGGGAGCATTTACTTTTACTAATAAACGACGTGCTAGATTTAACTTCTATTGAGTCGGGGAATATGCAGTTTAATTTTGAATATGCCCCCGTGAAAGACATGTTACAGCATAGTATTGAAATAGTGAGCGAACTTGCCAGAGTTGAGCTTATTACTATAAATACTCACAATATTGACTCCCTTGAAGGTATTTACTTATATGTAGATAAGCGCCGTTTTAAACAGGTACTGCTTAATTTACTTTCCAACGCAATAAAATATAACAAAGTGCGAGGTAAAATAGATATACGTTGCGAAATTGCTGATTCCAGCCGCTGTAATATTGATATTGAAGATACAGGGTGCGGTTTTTCAGAAGATGATATTTTAAGGCTTTTTAAACCCTTTGATAGACTAGGGGCAGAGACCAGTAAAACGCATGGTACGGGCATAGGTTTAGTTATTACTAAAGAGCTTGTAGAGCGTATGCAAGGGCAGCTACAAGTAAATAGCCAAATAAATAAAGGCGCGTGTTTTACCATTAGCTTTAATGGTTTTAAAGAAAGCGCTTTAACCACTATACAAGCTGATGAACCGATAAATCATCCCAGCAGTGAGCCTGCAAACTCAGCCACAGGTAAACTCCCAGTATTAAATGTGCTGGTGGCAGAAGATCAACTGACTAATCAGCTGGTTTTAAAGCAGCAACTGACCATGCTTGGTGTTAATTCAACGTTTGCAAATAATGGCGAACAGGCCTGGCAAATGCTCCAAGATAAGTCCTTCGATATGCTACTTACCGATATTCAAATGCCGTTGTTAAATGGCCTTGAGTTGGCTAAAAAAATCCGAAAAAACACACAGTTCAATGAGCTAATAATTATTGCTGTTACAGCCAATATAATGGAAAAAAACATTCAAGATTGTTACAGCGCTGGGATGAACGGTTTTTTAACTAAACCGATAGAGCTTGAAAGCCTAAAAGCACTGTTGATGAAGCATTCTCAAGGCGTTGTTCCTTCGCATACACAGCCGCTGCAAATTACAGCGCAAGCAAGCACTATGTACAGTCAATTAGATATGCCTTTATTGTTTTCGATGTTAGGAAAAGATACGCATGTACATTGTTTAGTCTTTCAGGCGTTTTTACAGACCGCTTATGAGCAAGTTAAATTAATTGAAGCGTATACACATAGTTTAAATTACGCCGATTTATCTTTTCAGGCGCATGGTTTAAAGTCATCTGCTAAATCGGTTGCAGCGTTAAAGTTAAGTGATACCTGCCAGCAGATAGAAAGCTTAGCCGCGCAAAATAAGGTCGATGAAGCGTTATTATTTGCACTACAAACAGGATTTAATGAAGTGGTTACACAGTTAAAAGTGTACTGTAATAAACATGAGGCATCTTCGTAATGCCTCATGTAATGGCCCTTTAATTAATATTTAGCGGCCTGCCCTTTAGCGAGTAGGGAGCTTAAAATGAAGTCGCGTAAGTCGTTATTAGAAAGCTTAAGATCTTCATGTCGTAGGTACATCATATGGCCGCTGCGGTACCCTTTAAAGCTTAACCTGTCTTTCATTTTTCCACTTGGGTCAAGCTGCCATAACGTGTATTTAGCATCAAAGTAATTTGTTGCGCCATCGTAGTAACCCGCTTGAATCATGACGTTTAAATACGGGTTTTGCGCCATCGCTAAACGTAAGTTTTCGCCGGTATTATTTTTACTGCGATCCCATGGGTGAACATTGCCAAATAAGTTGTATTTTACATCCGTTTTATAGTTGAGCTCTTCACGCAGGTAATAGTTAATTGCAGGCGTAAATGAGTGCAGCCAAGAGGTAAGCTCAGCCCAGTAATCAGGTGATTCGCCAGCATCGCGTTTATCAATACCTAAATAGCGCGAATCTAGACGCCCGACAGTTTGTCCGCGCTCACGTAAAAGTTCTTTCCAAAAAAATCGAGTGGGAATATCTAAATTGTTTTGCGCTACAAACTGCTCTGAAAGGCCTGCATATTCGGCCATCTTCTTTATTATTTGGCGTTTTTTATCGGCATCGATAAAGCCACCTTTAGCGAGGGCAGGAATAAGCTCATTAATAGTGAACTGTTCTACCTCGGGTAAAAGTTCATTGAGATCTTTTTCTTGCAAGTTTTTATTCAGTGCTTTGTGATACCACGCAGTTGCAGCAAAATAAGGTAAGCGATTAGCCGCTTTTATAGGGCCGTCGCGTTTTATACCAATATCGGTCGGCGATACTAATACCACCCCATTAATGTACATCCATTGACTGTTTTGTAGTTCATGGGCAAGGCCTGATACACGAGTAGTGCCGTAGCTTTCTCCAATTAAAAACTTAGGTGAGCGCCAGCGCTCGTTTCGGTTAACAAAGGTATTTAGCCATTCAGCTAAGTATTTTATGTCGGCATTGACACCAAAAAAGTGCTCTTTTTGTTGCTCTTTCGAAAGCATTTCACCTTTGGCGTTTTCTACTACGCGTGAATAACCTGTATTTACCGGATTTACATAAACAATATCTGCTACATCTAATACTGAGTAGGGGTTATCTTTTACGCCATAAGGCTGAATGGGGTAGCCTTCGTCATCAATTTTTAATACGCGTGGGCCAGTATAGGCTAAGTGCATCCATACAGATGCAGAGCCAGGACCGCCATTAAACGATATCAGTAATGGGCGAGCTGCGGTGTTATCGACTTTATCTCGTGTGTAATAGGTATATTGTAATGTGGCAATGGTATCGCCATTATCATTCCACACCGGCTGAGTGCCTGTTTTAACGGTGTAGCTAAAGCGTTCACCATTAATTTTTGCTTTATGCTTAGTGACTACGTGGCTATCAATGTCTATTTTTCGTTGGTTTTCTGCTGTTGCAGTACTGCTAAGCAATACCATGGCAAGCGCTAAGGTGTAACGAGTTAATTGGACAAGCTTCATTGTCGTTCCTTATTTTTGTTTAGATGCTATTTAAAATAAAAAACACACAAATAACAAAAGTATTGAGATTAATGGTCGATAATACTGGTTAAGTCTAAACTTATACACGGCGTGTTTGTTTATTTAGGGTTAATTTATCCTAGCGTGTTTAGCTTAGCTAAAAAATCAAGTATATTTGGTCGACTTTGTATTTGAATTAAATACAAGCCTTGCGCTTACATTAATGGACCTAGCCTACTTACTGGCTACATAAACAGAACTTTACTGGATGTTTTTCATAGCTTGTCGCTTCAGTGCAAGTTTAAGTACGTAAAATAACAAGATTAAAGAGAAGTTTATGCAAAGAGTATTAGTGGTTGAAGACAGTAAAGTAGTGCAGCAGGTGCTACGCCACTTAACGGCTCAATATTTAGATGTCGCTGTCGATTTCGCATGGTCATTAAATGAATGCCAAGACTATATTGAGAAACATAAATACTCGCTGGCTTTAGTTGATTTAACTTTGCCTGATGCACCTAATGGCGAGGTCGCTAAATTTACACTTTCACACGCTATTCCTACTGTGGTACTTACCTCAAAAATTGATGAATATAAGCGCCAACAAATGCTAGAGCTTGGTGTTATTGATTACGTAATTAAAGACAATCGCGATTCATACCATTACGCTATCAAGTTAGTGGCTCAGCTTCTGAGAAATCAAGGCTGTAAGGCCTTGGTTGCTGATGATTCGGTGTTAAGCCGCTCCTTAATGAAGCAAATGCTAGAAAAGCAATTATTTGATGTAACCGATGCGCAAGATGGTCAGCAAGCACTCGAAATAATAAAAAGTAACCCTAATATAAAATTGCTCATGACCGATTATGCGATGCCATTAATGGATGGCTTTGAACTGGTTAAAGCGGTGCGTAATTTTAGAGGGCGCGATGATTTGGCCATTATCGGGCTTTCGGGTGCAGGTAAACATGGGTTATCGGCTCGGTTTATTAAATACGGTGCCAACGACTTTTTAACAAAGCCATTTATGAATGAAGAGTTTCATTGTCGTGTTATGCAAACAATGGAGCAGTTGTCACTGATTGCGGATATTAAAGAAAGTGCTTACAGAGACTATTTAACGGGTATATATAACCGCCGTTATTTTTACCAATATGCAGAGCAACTATTAAAAAAACAACAGCAAAATACGCTTGCATTACTCGATATAGATTTTTTCAAAAATATTAATGACACCTTAGGCCACGAAGCGGGCGATCAGGCACTAAAGCAGGTAGCCACGTTAATTAAAACTACGTTTTCTAAGTTTACCGTTGCGCGGGTGGGCGGCGAAGAGTTTGCCATTATATTAGATGATATAGACACGGCGCGTGGGCGAGAGTACTTAGAAGGCTTTAGAAAAAAACTCGCTAAACATGAATTTTTAATCGATGAAAAACCGTTTTCTATCACCATTAGTATTGGTGTTGCTGATTTTCAAAACACTGATTTAACTCAGGCCATGCGCATCGCAGATGCGGCCCTTTACGAAGCCAAAAACAATGGCCGAAACTGTGTTGTGTAAATATAAAAAATAACACTAATTACAAGCTAGTAGGGCATCACTTTTGGTGATGCACCAATGTAGCTAAGTTGTTAAAAAAGCGCACCTTGATGGTGCGTTTTTTTTGTTTTAAATTTACTATTTACGTTTATCTTATTGATATTAAGTGTTTTTTAATAGTGGCACAAAGGTTGGATTATGTAAGCCAACAGGATAACAATAAAGCGTCCGAGGGGGCCACTATGAAAATGATTAGTGCAATCATAAAACCATTTAAATTAGATGATGTGCGTGAAGCGCTCGCTGATTTAGGTATTGAAGGGATGACCGTAGTTGATGTTAAAGGTTTTGGACGTCAACGAGGCCATACAGAGCTGTATCGAGGAGCAGAGTATCAGGTAGATTTTATTCCTAAGATCAAACTTGAAATTGCTACTCGTACTGAAAATTGCCAACGCGTAGTTGAAGCAATTACCAAAATTGCATCAACAGGCAAAATTGGTGACGGTAAAATTTTCGTGTACGACTTAGATCAAATTGTGCGTATTCGTACGGGCGAACTTGATGAAGAAGCAATTTAAGGGGGCTGATTAATGGAAAACACAATTGTAGAACTCAAATTTTCACTCGACACCTTTTATTTTCTGGTGTCGGGTATATTAGTAATGTGGATGGCAGCAGGTTTTGCCATGTTAGAAGCGGGTTTAGTGCGCTCTAAAAACACCACTGAAATTTTAACTAAAAACGTGGCGCTGTACTCTATCGCATGTACCATGTTTTTATTGGTTGGCTACAACATCATGTATGTAGACAACGCTGAAGGCGGTATTATCCCTTCAATTGGCGCATTAATTGGCACGCAAGCGGCCGATGCTGACCACTCTTTAGAATCTGACTTTTTCTTCCAAGTAGTATTTGTTGCAACGGCTATGTCGATTGTATCGGGTGCCGTGGCTGAACGTATGAAGTTATTTGCTTTCTTAGCATTTGCAGTTGTTTTAACTGGCTTTATTTACCCAATGGAAGGTTACTGGACATGGGGCGGCGGTTTCTTATCAGAAATGGGCTTTGTAGATTTTGCAGGCTCTGCCATCGTTCACGGTGCTGGTGCTGCAGCTGCTTTAGCAGGTGTAATTTTACTTGGCGCTCGTAAAGGTAAATACGGTAAAAACGGTGAAATTTACCCAATTCCAGGCTCTAACCTACCACTTGCTACATTAGGTACGTTTATTTTATGGATGGGTTGGTTTGGTTTTAACGGTGGTTCGCAATTACTTCTTTCAGATAAAGAAAATGCAACGGCTGTAGGTCAAATTTTACTTAATACTAACGCTGCTGCTGCAATGGGTGCAATTGCTGCACTGTTTGTATGTAAAGTGTTATGGGGTAAGGCAGATTTAACTATGGTACTAAACGGCGCATTAGCAGGTTTAGTTGTTATTACAGCAGACCCACTTTCACCATCTCCATTAATGGCGTGTTTACTAGGTATTTTAGGTGGCTCACTGGTTGTATTTAGCATTGTAGCTCTAGATAAAGCGAAGATTGATGACCCAGTAGGTGCTATCTCTGTTCACGGTGTATGTGGCGCGCTAGGTATTATGTTAGTGCCTGTATCTAACGGCGATGCAAACTTTGTAACACAGCTTATTGGTTTAGTGACTATTTTAGCCTTTGTTTTTGTAGCTTCATTTATTGTGTGGGCTATTTTAAAGCAAACTATGGGTATTCGCGTAACCGAAGAAGAAGAGCTAAGCGGTATGGACCAACACGATTGTGGTGTTGATGCTTACCCTGAGTTTGTATCTGTTCGCAGTAACTAATATTAAATAGATTAATCATTGTGTTCACAAAGCCCTACCTTGGTAGGGCTTTTTTTCGTTTCAGGGAAGGTTAACTTTTCAGGTGTTAGGCTATACCCAATATGCTAAGCTCACACTCGTGAATAAACCTTGGAATAAATTACACTTAAATGGCTGACAACAAAAAAACACCCAGTAGTAAAACCACTCCTAAGCGTGCACCTAAAGCAACCAGCTCGCCACGTAAAGCTAAATCAAAAACGACTAAAAAAACGTCAAACACTGTTGTTAAACGCACATTTATGCGAAAAACATGGTCTGTTTTTTGGAAATTGAGCTTAGCTGTTTTTATTGCTATGGCCATGTATCTTATTTATTTAGATTCGAAAACAACACGTATATTTGAAGGTAATAAATGGCAGTTACCCGCCCAAGTATACGCACGCTCAATGGAGTTTTACCCAGGGCAGTTTTTATCTAGCCAAGAGGTTGTGTGGGAGCTTGAGCGCCTCAATTATTCGTCAGTTAATAGGCTAAGCCGCACGGGGCAGTTTGTAAAAACAGCCGATAGCATAAAAATTTACCGACGCGACTTTGAGTTTTATGATGGCCTTGAAGAATCGCACATTATTGAGCTGCGTTTTGCCGGGCAAAAAGTAGCAACCATTAAAGATAAATTTGGCAGAAGGCTAAACAGCGCTCGCCTAGAGCCTGTGCAAATAGCCCGTATTGGAAATGATTCAAAGCAAGATAGAGAGTTTGTACCGCTTGATAAGTTTCCGCCTATGTTGAAAGACACGTTATTAGTGGTAGAAGATCGGGATTTTTATCAGCACCATGGTGTGTCGGTATTTTCTATTTTGCGCGCGCTATATTCAAACATTAAAGCAGGGCGTACCGTGCAAGGTGGTAGCACCTTAACGCAGCAGCTTGCAAAAAATATATACCTAACGCGTGAGCGTTCTTTAGTGCGTAAAATAAATGAGGCATTTATTGCGCTTATTCTAGATTACCGTTATTCAAAAGATCAGATTTTAGAAGCTTATTTGAATGAAGTTTACCTAGGTCAGTCTTATAACCAAGGCGTGCATGGCATGGGCTTGGCCTCTGAGTTTTATTTTTCAAAGCCTGTTGATGAGCTGGAATATGATCAAATAGCGCTGCTGGTAGCGATGGTCAAAGGGCCTTCGTATTACAATCCTCGACGCTATAAAGAGCGCACTATGGAGCGTCGCGACCTAGTACTGCGCTTAATGGTTGAAAACAAGCTACTAACTACAAAAGAATACCGTGCATCACTTAAACGCCCAATTGATATAGCGCCTATGAAAGCAAGTTTACAAAAGTCATACCCTGGCTTTTTAGAACTTGTAAACCGTGAGCTTAAGCAGTTATTACCTGATCAAAAAACACTAGATGCTGGGGTTCGTGTATTTACTTACTTTGATTTGCAAAAACAAACGGCGATGGAAGAGTCCATTCAAAAAAGTTTACCGTATTTAGAAAAACGTCCTAACACCGATAAACTCGAAGCAGCCATGATCTCAGTTAATGTAGAAAAAGGCGGTGTGTCGGCTTTAGTGTCGGGGCGCGATGTTCGCTACTCAGGTTTCAACCGAGTGCTCGATACTAAACGAAATATTGGCTCTTTAGTTAAACCCGCGGTGTACTTAACAGCCCTGCAGTTACCACATTATAACTTAGCCACATTACTTGATGACTCCCCTGTGCAGGTAACAAATGAGCAAGGTAAAGTGTGGCAACCTGAGAACTTTGATCACCAATACCGAGGTGCATTACCACTTTATAAAGCCTTTAGTAACAGTATTAATATTCCTGCGGTAAATTTAGGCCTAGATGTAGGTGTTGATAAAGTAGCAAATACGCTCAAAGGGTTAGGAGCAAAAGGTAATATAGATGAATACCCCTCGCTGCTACTTGGTGCTGTAGAAATGTCGAGCTTTGAGGTTGCCCAGCTTTATACCACTATCGCAGCAGATGGCGAGTATAGAGAGCTTACTTCTGTATCTGCGCTAACAGACTCGGTAGGTAACGTATTGTATAAGCATAAAGTTAAGTCTGAGCCGCGCTTTGCAAAAGACGCTGTATATATGACTAAATATGCCATGAAGCGAGTGACAAAAGACGGCACCGCTAAGCGTTTAAATTTACACTTTCCATCAATTCAGCTTGCCGGTAAAACAGGCACTAGTAATGATTTACGTGATAGCTGGTTTGCAGGGTTTGATCAAAACACAGTGACCGTTGCATGGCTTGGTAGAGACGATAATAGAAGCACCGGTTTAACAGGGAGTGTGGGCGCGTTAGAAGCTTATATTCGTTACTTAAAACCGCTCAACCCTGAAGCAATAGCTGATACACGCCCGCCATCAATAAGATGGGCTTTCGTCAATGAAAGAACGGGTTTACAAGCACCGCCCGGATGCGGAAAAGTCATTCAGTTACCACTAAGAGCCAGTGAGTTTGAACCTAGGCCCCAGTGTATACGCTAATAAAATAAAACCTTAATAATAAAACCGCTAACTCAGCGGTTTTATTATATTTGCTTCACTATCTAGCAATCAAAATTTGAAACTAAATAAATTTTAATTACTTTTATTAGCTTATTTTTTTAGAAGTAAATTAAAAAGCAGTAAGTATGATTAGACTAAAGTAGCACTTTGCGAGATTAAAAATAAGAGCTTTGTAACGAGTATGTTAATGGTTCAATTAACTGAATTATTGTTAATTAATTGCCTGTTTTTGTTTCTTTAAATTAACATTAAAAATCTTATATATCACAAATAAACATGTAAAAATAAATTTAAGTTATTGTTTTTAATTTATTTTTATTTATGTTTTAGTTTTATTTAATTAACATATTTACAATTTGTACCCTTTTGATACCCTCTGTATGCATTTTGTATAAAGTGCAAAAATAATTATAAACTTAACAGGGATAAGAGTATGAAAAATATTTTCAAAAAAAATCTTACGGCAATAGCGGTTCTCGCTTCACTAGGTGTAGCGCTTCCAGCAGTGGCATCTGATGTTGTAGGTTCTATCGATAATATTTCTACTACAGCAGGGTATACCGTAACAGTAAAAAATCCTGCAACAGGGTTAGAAAGAACATTAAATATTTCTGAAGACGGTTCATTTCGATTTGCTTCATTGCCTTCAGGTAGCTATCAAATACAAATCTTAAAAAACGGTGCCGTTGTAGCTGAAGATAGTGTTCGCGTTTCATTAGGCGCTAATGCAAAAGCGAGCTTTGATTTAGCACAAGTCAGTGATTCCGGTCCTGAAGTAATTCAAGTATTAGGCGCTCGTATTTCTTCGATTGATTTAACAACTGCCGATTCTGGCCTAGTTATTACAGATGCTGAAATAGACCGCATGCCGATAAACAGAGACCTTACCTCGGTTGCATTGTTGGCACCTGGAGCTGTTAAAGGAGACAGTGCTTTTGGTAATACTGCGTCGTTTGGTGGCTCATCAGTAGCTGAAAATGCATGTTATATTAATGGCTTAGAGGTTACTAATACCCGCCAAGGCCTTGGTTGTGGTGAAGTGCCGTTTGAGTTCTATGACCAGTTCCAAGTTAAAACGGGTGGTTACTCTGCCAAATTTGGCCGCGCAACCGGTGGTACCATAAATACAACTACTAAAAGTGGTACAAATGAGTGGGAATTTGCGGCAGTTGTGCAATTTCAACCAGACTCTTTGCAAGAAGAGGGAAGTATTTCTCGTGGTAACAATGGCGCAGGTCAAATATTTAGAGATGAAAGCTTAGACACTGATAGCAAAACAGATGTGACTATTTCTGCTGGTGGTCCTCTAATTGAAGACACGTTGTTTTTCTATGGATTAATTAACCCAAGAGATACTGAGTCTACATACACGTGGGGTGGAGATGAATTTTCGCCAAACGATCAATACCGTAATGAATCAGCTTCTGGTGGCGATAATTTATTTTGGGGCGGTAAGCTTGATTGGGATATTAATGAAAACCATAGGTTAAGCTACTTTGCTTATTCTAATCGTCGTGATATTGAGCGTTCAGTATACGAATACAATAACGGTACTGTGGGCGATCGTATCGATGGCGCCATTTTAAAGCGTGGTGGTGAAGCACAAAGCTTAAGTTATACGGGTGTTTTAACCGAAGACCTAGTTGTTACTGCAATGGCTGGTAATATTAAAACCGAATATGAAACGCAATCAGAAAACTTGGTTTGTCCATCTATTACCGACTCTCGAGGTACTGCTAATCCAATCACTGGCTGTGGTGCAGGCGGTAGCTTTGGTGCCAATAATGATGAAAATACCCAATATCGCTTAGATGTTGAATATGTATGGAATGACCATGAAATAACATTTGGTATCGATTACCAAGAGCGTAAGTCTGAGAATATAAGTAGTCCTATTGGTGGCCACAGCTATGATTACAGAACACTTGCAGATAATGGTAGTTGGCAAGCCGATAATGGCGCACTAACAAATAACACTGGTGCCTCGCTTGACTATGTTGAAGACCGTATCTTTGATGGCGGCGGCAGCTTTGAATCAGAGTTAACAGCTTACTACATAGAAGATCAGTGGCAAGTAACAGAGGATTTCTCAGTTAAAGTTGGCTTACGTATTGATGAGTTTGATAGCTGGGGTACGACTGGTAAGTTACTAACTAGCTTTGAAACAGATATTGCACCTAGACTAGGCTTCACATGGGATCCTACAGGTACAGGCGACACTAAAGTTTATGGTACATATGGGCGTTATTACTTACCCGTAGCCAATAATACTATTTTTAGAGCCGCATCAGGGGTTAGTGATATAACCACAGCTTATACGTATACTGGTGTTGATTCGCAAACTGGCGCACCAACAGGCCTAACGCCATTAGCTGATACGCTTGGGAATGGTGGTATTCAAAACTCACAGCAAGTGAGTGGTGTACCGGTTATACCTGAAAAAGATATCTTCCAAGCGCAAGAGGCTGATCCATTCTCTAAAGATGAATATATTATAGGTATACAGCAAGCTTTAAATGATGAATATACAGTAGGTGTTAAAGGTATATACCGCGAAGTTGCAACAGCATTAGATGACTACTGTGGGCGATATGCATACCCTTATTGCGTAATGATAAACCCTGGCGATTCGTCTAGCTGGTACAGTGACGGTTACTACTGGAATGGAACCGATTGGGGAGATTCATCATTCAATAACGACGGTGTTCCAGATAGTGGTTCTTTAACTACCTATTCAGCAGAAACAATAGGCCTACCTAAAGCAAATAATGAATACACCGCTGTAGAGTTTAGCCTTGACTATAAAGCTGACACTATTCGTTATCAGTTTGGTTATACATGGGCTAGAAGTGTAGGTAACTTTGAAGGGGCTGTTAAATCAGATATTGGTCAAGCTGATGCGGGTATTACCCAAGACTTTGACTTCCCAGCAGTTATGGATGGATCTCAGGGCTATCAACCTAATGATAGACGCCATACATTTAAATTCTTTGGTAGTTGGGAGCCAATGGAAGACTTAACTGTAGGCTGGAATGCTACTTTACAAAGCGGGCGTCCTAAGAGCTTATTTGGTCAAGGCTATCCATCTACCGATCCAAATTTAAATGGCGGTTGGGGTGATACTTTCTACATTTATACTAATGAGTGTCCAGATACAAATGGCAACGGCGACTGTGATCAAGATGAGAAAATCTATGAAAAACATAGCCGAGGCACAAATGGCCGTACACCTTGGGTATTTAACTTAGATTTATCTGCTGCATATGATTTCACAGTATCTGATATCGACATGCGTGCATCGGTTAATGTATTTAACATTTTCAACTCGCAAACAGAGTCATCACTGAATGAACACTATGAGCAAAATGAAGGTGAAGTAAATGCGTACCATGATGCTGCATACTCTTGGCAAACACCACGTTACGTTCGTATAGGTTTGGAAGCTCGCTTTTAATACTTATTAATAACTAACCTTAAAAACCCTTCTTAATCGAAGGGTTTTTTGTAATTTAAAAGCACTTTTATTATTTTCAAGATTTAAAAAACTGCATTGATTTAGTTAAGTCATCAGAGAGCTGACTAAGTTACTGTGCGTCTTGCAGTGTAGATTGCGCAGAGAGAAGAGTATGATCTGCTAAGTTACTTACTTCTTGCGAATCGCTTAATGCTTGTGTGGTTGCGTTAGATTGCTCTTTAACCTGCAGTGCTATCTCTTCGCCTTGGTGTTTTATATCGCCCATGCTTTGCTCTGCACTTTGTAAAATATCGTTTGTTTCGGTGGCGGCGTTTACCGATTGTTCCATCTTTTCTACACTGGTGCGCATTTTTTGTTGTGTATCGTCAGAAGCTTGTTGGAGTGAGCTAATTATTTGGTGAATTTCTTGGGTTTGAGTTTGTGTACGCTGGGCAAGGGTTCTTACTTCATCAGCTACCACGGCAAAACCACGGCCATGTTCTCCGGCTCGTGCGGCTTCTATTGCTGCGTTTAGGGCTAATAAATTAGTTTGATCGGCTATTTCGCTAATGCCTTTGCTTACTTTACTAATTTCTTGGCTATCTTGGGCTAAGCGATTGAGGGCTTGTTGGCTTTCGGTAAATTCAACTTGAAGGTCTTGCATGTATTTGGCAAGTTCCATGGTGTTGTTAGAGCCTTGCTTTACATGCTGCGCGGCATCTTGTGCTGTTAACATCGCTTGATTAGCAGACTCTTCTACACTCACTGCACTTTGCTCCATATTACTTAGTGCATCATGAATAGCGTTTACCCGTATTTGCTGTTTTTCAACATCGTTACTCGTTTGGCTGCTTGCCTGTGAAAGCGATTTAGTGGCGCCACATAGCTCCACAGTGCTTGCTTTTACATTCTCTAAAAGTTTTGAAAAGGCATTAAGGAGTGAATTATATCGCGCTGCAATAATATCCATCTCGTCATTGGTGCTAGAGCTAATTGTTGCATTTAAATCGCCATTTGCTGCTCTTTGCGCTGCTTCGGCAAAGCGATTAATGGTATCAACTACCGCAAAATAAAAACCAACCATTAAGTAAAATGCAATCAATAAACTAATTAATGATGCAGCTAATACAGTGTTTCTTATCAAGCGTTGCGTGGTCAGTTTTTCATTTATTAGCGATTCAAGGGTAGGGATGCTTTTATCAATTAGTTGGCTAATACGACTAAGCACGTGGCTGGTAAGCCCTGCAAATTCGTTTTGTGTAAGCTGTATATCATCTGGTTCAAGCAGCTTTTTATCAATGGCTGTTTTAAAAGCGGCTATGGCGTTATGTAAATTAGTGAGAGAGGGCGTCAGTGCTTTATTTATAGATGCATCGGCCGAGGTGGCAATTGTAAGTATTTTATCGAGTTGCTGCTGGTACAAAGGTAGCGATTTACTTAAGTTTGAAAGCGCAATAAAAGTCTCTGGTGTAAAACGCTGGTTAGTAAGAACAGTATTAGCGCTTTGCGCTGTCGCATTTATCTGTATGATAAGCGCAGGTATAGGCGTAACTAATGCGCGATTAACATAAGCACTCGCAAGTTGGTTATCTAAGGCCAAATTAGACTGTATTGAAACCAGCTCAAGTACGTCATTCATTTGCTCATCTTTTACATTAAAACCACGTGCTTTAGCTACTTTTACATTTTTATAGGTTTCACCCTGCATTTGATTTGCAAGAATGTCTCTGTAGCTCAGTAAACCTTGTTTTTGCATTTGAGAGACGCTTATACTCTCGCTTAATAAAGAGATTAAAAAAACAAACTAAGCGCAAGGGGTAATAATAAAATACCAAAAACTAAACCAATTTTAGTTTTATATTTTAAGTTGCCCATTAATGATATAGCAGGTGCTGCTAAGTGCCTTAAGCTCGTCATACGTTTCTCTTGTGGGGTAAAAGTGAGTCTAAAAAGTGAGACCGTATAAAGGCTAAAAACCATTCAATTATCAATACGCACAAATAAAAAAAGCCCGTAAGGGCTTTTTTTAACTACAGAGTTAATAACGCACATTATTAACACATGTATTGGATGCTTATAGCTTAGCGAAGGCGCGCTCTGCAGCTTCAATAGTCGCTTGTACTTCTTGCTCTGTATGCGCTGCACACACAAACCCTGCTTCAAATGCAGAAGGTGCTAGGTATACACCTTCTTCAAGCATTAAGTGGAAAAAGCGTTTAAAGCGTTCTAAATCACATTCTGTAGCTTGTTTATAAGTGGTTACTTTTTCTGCTTCAGTGAAGAAAAAGCCATACATACCGCCTGCGTAGTTAGTGGTTAAAGGAATGCCTGCTTTTTTAGCGCCTGCTTCAAAACCTTCACAAATAGCTTTAGAAATAGCTTCTAACTTATCGTGCAAACCTGGTTCACTTAATAGCTCAAGCGATTTTAAACCCGCAGCCATTGCAATAGGGTTACCAGAAAGAGTACCGGCTTGGTAAACCGGACCTACTGGCGCAATGTAATCCATAATTTCGGTTTTGCCGCCAAAGGCACCAACAGGCATGCCGCCACCAATGACTTTACCTAAACATGTTAAGTCAGGTTTTATGTTGTAATACGCCTGAGCGCCACCTAATGCAACACGAAAACCGGTCATTACTTCGTCAAAAATAAGCACCGATTTGTACTCATCACATACTGCACGCAAGCCTTCTAAAAAGCCTTCTACAGGAGGAATACAGTTCATGTTACCCGCTACTGGCTCAACGATAATACATGCAATGTCGTCTGCGTATTTTTCAAATACCGCTTTTACTTCATCAAGGTTATTAAACGATACGGTAAGCGTGTGCTTTGCAAAATCCTCAGGAATACCAGGTGAATTTGGCACACCCATGGTTAATGCGCCAGAACCTGCTTTTACTAATAATGAGTCGGCATGGCCGTGGTAACAACCTTCAAACTTAAGGATTTTATCACGCCCTGTATAGCCACGAGCTAAGCGAATGGCACTCATTGTTGCTTCTGTTCCTGAGCTTACCATGCGTACTTTTTCGATTGAGGGTACAAGCGCTTTTACTTTTTCGGCCATTAAAATTTCGGCTTCAGTGGGCGCCCCATAACTTAAACCGTTTTCTACCGCTTCGTGAACAGCTTGCTTTATAGCTGGGTGGTTATGGCCCATGATCATCGGACCCCACGAACCTACGTAATCAATATAACGGTTGCCATCGGCATCAAAGGTAAAGGCACCCTCGGCTTTGGTAATAAATAGTGGTGTGCCACCTACACCGTTAAATGCACGTACAGGTGAATTTACGCCACCAGGAATTGAAGTTTGTGCACGATTAAATAAATCTTGGCTAATTGTCATGAAAAATCCTATTAGTTGTCGCTTGGTAAAAGTGTTTAGCTGTCGCGTTTGCGGCTAAACCAAGGTACGTCTACTTCATATTGCTCGACTTTGTTTTCTACGCCGAGGGTTAAAGCAAACAGTGCCATACGAATTAACACGCCATTTTGTACTTGGCGGAATATAGCTAAATTGTCGTTACTGTTTAAGTCGTTATCAAGCTCATTAGCTTCTAAACGGCTATCACGTGGGAGCGGGTGCATAAGCACGGAGTTTGGCTTACAGTGCGCGTTATAAATTGATTGGCTAATTCTAAAGCCGCCACGGTATTTATTAGCTTCTTCTTGTGAAGGGAAGCGCTCTTCTTGAATACGTGTTTGGTACACAATATCGGCTGCTAAGTTCCCTTCCATTTTGTTTACTAATTGTATTTTATGGCCTGCATTTTCTACCGCATCTAAAATACTCGTTGGCATTTGCAGGCCATCGGGCGCCACCATCGAAAATTTTACGTTTTTGTAATGGCACAATAATTTAGATAATGAATGTACTGTGCGGCCATATTTTAAATCGCCAACTAAGGCGATATGCATGCCATCTATGTTTTGATCAAATCGGTTGAGTTCGCGCTCAATAGTTAGCAAGTCAAGTAATGCTTGAGTAGGGTGCTCGTTTGGGCCATCACCACCGTTAATTACCGGTACGGTACAACCGTCTGCAAATTCGCTTACCGAGCCTGCATCAGGGTGGCGCATAGCGACGGCATCAGCGTAAGCCGAAATAACACGCGCAGTGTCGTAAAGCGATTCGCCTTTAGCAAGTGCTGAGCTTTGCATGCCGGTTGTTTCGCGCACGCCACCGCCTAATAAATTAAAGGCAGTACCAAAGCTTACACGCGTACGCGTGCTTGGTTCAAAAAACAAATTAGCTAAAATAGCGCCTTCTAGCACTGTTGTTTGCTTTTGTTTTTTAGCATAAGGCTCCATTTTTTTCGCTACTGCAAAAATACGCTCAATGCAGTCTCTGTCGAGTTGATTTACCGACAGTATATGTTCACCTTGGAAACTTAACATGGGGTTATTCCTAATCAATCAAAGGGGCGCGATAATCCATAAAAATGGGGCACGCAATCGCGCGTGTTATAGCAAGTATTGTAAATTGCAGCGCAGTTTAACATGCGCTACACAGCTTATAAATTAGGTTTTATTACCGCAAGCGCAACAATAATTAGCAGCGCAATAACTGGGAACTCATTAAAAATACGATAAAAACGGTCCGTTTTGGTATTTCTGTCGTGTTTAAAGTCGCTCAGTAATTTAAAGCAGTAGCCGTGGTATAGATATAAAATAATGACCAGTACCAGTTTGTAGTGCAGCCACATGCTGTATCTAAACCACTCACGGCCATATTCTACAATAGTGAGTACACCAAAAACGGCCGTTAAAATAGCAAACGGGGTAACAAAAAAGAGTAGCCGGCGTTCCATCACTTTAAGCATTGAGTTACAGGCTTTTTCTTCGCTCATTGCGTGGTATACAAATAACCGAGGTAAATAAAAAATACCGGCAAACCAAGCAATCATAAAAAAAATGTGCAGTGTTTTATAAATTAGTAAAGCGCTCATAAGAATCCTAAAGTAGGCTGTTACGAATAGTTAAAATATTATTTATTTGATCCCAGCGTAATAGCCCCATTATTTGCTGATCATCTAGCAAGTTGTATACATACAGGGCGCCGCTGCGTTTATCTTTTAAAATATCAAAGGCATCAGCTAAGGTCGACTGGCTGCTAATGCCTTGTAAACTAATGTAGTTTATATTTATGTTTTCGCCCGACATCAGGGTAAGGTCGTACTCTGCTAAGCGATAGCCGTTTTCTTCATCGTAAACTATTAAAGGGGTTTGGCTGTCCATGGCGTCTAAGGTGTTTTTAATTTGCTCTTTATCGTCTGAATAAAGCAGTTTAAAGTCCTCATCCATATCATCCATTATGCCCACTTTTTGTAGCGCCTCCGTTGCGGGAGATACATGATAAGGTAGCCCCTGAAAATCAAGCTGTTGCAAAAATATAGACCGATTGCCAAATACTTGCAGCGCCGTTACATAGGCGGTTGTTATCACTAACATGGCCGGTACAATAATCTCTGGCGAGGACGTAAGCTCCATCACAGTTGTTAATGCTGCTAACGGCGCATGTAATGTAGCTGCGAGTAATCCTGCCATTCCTAATACGCCGTATGTACCTGCAATGTCAGCACCTGGGCTTATAAATTGGGCAAAAAAGGCCATTAAAGTACCTGTTAATACACCTAGCCCAATAACGGGGCCTATTAAGCCACCCGGTATTCCTAGGCCAATGGCAAACAAGGTCGCTAGCAGTTTAGCTATTAAAATAGTGGTAAGTAGTTGCGCGTTTTCAGGCGATTCAACCGCAATAGTAATCGCACTCATACCCGAACCCATCGCTTGGGGCACTGCATAGGCAATAATACTCGCAATACAACCTGCAATGAGTAAACGAGGAAACATGCTTAAAGGTTTAAATGTTTTTATAATCAGCATTAAATTTTGATTAAAGCTATAGGCAATTGCCCCTAAGGCCATGCCACATAAAATTAAATATGGGTAATGCCAACCACTCAATGGCGTAATGCTAATAAGTGCAAGCTCTGAGCCTTCACCAAACACAAATTGGGTCGCTAATGCACCAGTTAGTGCGGCAAGCATAATTGGTACAAAAATATGCACTTTGTACTCACGTAGCACCACTTCCATTACAAAAATAACCGCAGCCAGTGGGGTATTAAACGAGGCCGCAATACCAGCGGCGACACCACAGCCACTTAATGTACGCATGGCGTTATGCGGTAAATGAAGTTTATCGGCTAATATACTTGCGCCAGTGGCGCCCATATGAACAGATGGCCCTTCGCGGCCCACCGAAAAACCACTAATAAGTGCCAGTGCACCACCAACAAATTGGTTTATGGTGTTGTAAAGCGGCATTTGCCCGTAGTGGCGTTTAATGCGATGAATAACAAAAGGAATGCCTAATCGGTAGTGCTTAAAGCCAGTAAATGCAGCAAATGTAGCAATCAGTAGCGCAGCAATTAACGGCATTAAAACCCGTTCAAGAGTGGGGATAGTCGTAAAATTATCGGGAGTGTCTAAAAATAAGCTTTGAAAAAACAGAATCGTTAAGCGAAATAAAATAATAAAAAATGCAGCAATTAAACCAGCACTTACGCCTAATAAGCATAATTGCACAGAGGTTTTTGGTTTTGCTAATCGACGCCTGAGTTGCTCAAGCCACATGCTGTATTCTCCGCCACATTTTTTCAGCGAGCAGTTTAACAAAAGTGTGCAGGTAAGTCCTTGTGATTTTGCAATTTTAAACACTTATATTAACAAATATTACAGCAATCACTGAAAACACATTTTGCTATCGTATCGGCTTAAGCAATAGTTAAAAGCCTAAGATAGCGCAAGAGATGTTTGACTATACTTGATTAAAACACTCGGGTATTAGATAATCACGCCATTGCGATATTGAGGGTTTTAAAATGTCTGAAGAATTACCAATAAAGTTCAGCGATGCAGCTGCTGTTCGTGTTAAACAGTTAATCGACGAAGAAGAAAATCCAAATTTAAAACTGCGTGTTTACGTAACAGGTGGTGGTTGTTCTGGTTTTCAATATGGTTTTACTTTTGATGAAAAAGCAAATCCTGGCGATTTAGAAATAGTTAAAAATGGTGTAACCCTGGTTATTGACCCAATGAGTATTCAGTACTTAGTTGATGGCGAAGTGGATTACACCGAAGGGTTAGAAGGCGCACGCTTTTTTGTATCTAATCCTAATGCAACGACTACCTGTGGGTGTGGTGCAAGTTTTAGCGTTTAAGCAATTTACGCTTAGCTATTAAAGCCGCGTTAGCGGCTTTTTTAATGCCTAAAATTCAATTGGGCTGTAATGGGTAAACTGCATTATTAATACAAAAAAGCCTAATACAAAAGCAGAAAAGGCAAGTATGTATAAAAAGCCTTTTTTACCTTGTTTAATGGGTACACCGTAGTGACGTAAAAACAAAAACCATAAAAAGCATAGTAAAATAGGCAACAAAAATAAGACTCTAAACATACTTCCTCTTTAGTCCCTTAGTTAGGGAAAAACGTTATTTATGGGAACTTTTTTACCCTTACTGTTGTTTAAACATCAATACAGCAAGGTTATTCGCACGTTAATTTGTAATAAAGTGCTTTTATCTTACAATTAATTTTTTAGGAAATAACTTAATATTTTTGGTACGTTAACTTAAATATTCAGCATAAGTAAAGGTTAGTGGTTGGGTAAATTTATGCAAACTATGTAATTAATTATTTAACCGAACTGTTAATAGTATATAATGTATCCAAGAGTGAGACGGGCAAAATTTCACTCTTAATAAAAATAAACCTATATCCTATTTTTGCGGGTTAGCACTGAATAGATTGGTAGGTTGAATAAGTAGCAATACCTTTGCTTATTTAAGCAATAGCTTGCTATTGAATAATGTAGTGGGTACCTGCTTATATGCCTCCAATCATTGTGTGACTACTGCTTTGACGGGTATGTCATATCATCTAGTAGGAGATGTAAAATGATGGGCAAGACTGTTTCTTCTGAAGAAAACGAAAAGCTAACTAAATGGCTTAAAACAAAACGCCATGAAAAGGGTCATACAATGCGTAGCCTGGCACAAGTGCTAGGAACACCTCACTCATTTATCGGTAAGATTGAAAATCAAGAACGCCGCTTAGATGTTATTGAGTTTGTACGTTACTGTAATGCACTTGAAGTTGATCCGCATGAAGCGCTAGGCTTAATTAAAGCGGATTAATATTGTTTTGCTTAGGGTGTTATAAGGGGCACTTGAACGGCCTAAGCAAATCACGTTAATGCAGGGATGCATTACATATTTTTATGGTAATTTTGCTCTAACTGATAGAGCTTATGCCTAATCAAATATAAAAACACCAGCGAAGGTATTACCATTAATGCCGTTAACACAAAAAATAATGCCCAATTTCCCATTAGCCAATCATCAATAACCACACCACTGTAACTTGAAAGCAATGTACGCCCTAAATTACCAAGCGAAGCCAGTAATGCATAATGTGTTGCACTAAATGCCCGGTCACATAACATCGATATAAATGCCACCATAGCCACTAACGACCAAGCCTGAGTAAAGCCGTCAATTACAATAGCAAAAGCGTATAAACCTAAATTAGGGCCAACCAGGGCAATAGCCGAAAATGCTAAATTAGACCCCGCCATAGCAACACCACTTATAAATAGCCCTTTTACAATGCCGTACTTTTGATTGAACAAGCTGCCCACAAAGGTAAAAGCAATGGTGAGTACTGCAGTACCTACTTTTGAAAAAGTGGCTATGTCACTGTTGCTAAAGCCTATTTCTTTATAAAAAACAATCGACATACGCCCTAAGAAAGCTTCGCCTATTTTAAATAAGAAAATAAATGCTAATAAGGCAAGGGCTGTTTTAACCCCATTTTTAGCAAAAAAGGTTTTAAAGGGATCAACCACTGTAACGCCAAGCCAAGCTATCACTTTAGTAAAGGGCGTTTGTTTAATGCTGGCTAGTTTTTCAAGGTATACGCGCTCAAGCTCTGCGTGAACAGCTTCTCGGTTTGATTTAGGCTCTTTGGCAAATAACACGCCGCTCATTAGTATCAACATAACAGCGGCTAAAAAGTAATACACTTGTGGCCAATCTAAAGAGGGGATATCGGCCATGTAAAAAGGAATAGCCCCCAGTAATGCATAACCTGTCCACCAACCCGATGTGGCCATAGCAGCAGCTGCAGTGGCTTTATGAGATTCGTTTTCGCTTAACGTGTCTATTCTAAAAGCATCAATTGCTATGTCTTGTGTGGCAGAGGCGACTGCGATGAGTAAACATAAGCCGGCGGCAATCGCTAAGTTTGCTTTTAAATCAAGCCCCGCTAAAAGCAGGGTGCCAATAAACATAAAGCTTTGGCAAAATAAAATCCAGCTGCGACGTTGCCCAAACCATTTGTACAATAATGGCAGTTTGGTTCTATCAATAAGCGGCGACCACATAAAATTAATGCTGTATGCGCCAAATACAATACCAAATAAGCCAATCATACTGCGGCTTAGGCCTTCGTCTTTTAGCCAAGCCGACATCACAGAGCCAATCAGTACCCATGGAAAACCACTGCTCATACCAAATATAAAAATATTGATTAAACGTTTATCTTTAAAATACGAGAAATATTCGCTTACTGAGAGGGTTTTGCTCATAGGGCCTTCATTGGCGTTGGGTGCAACTTAGTTGCACCTCAGTGATTTATAATGGGGTTTGCTCAAGTACTTTAATATTTAAAATAACAACGGGCGTTTTTGGTACAAAGTCGTAGCCAATTTTTTCATTAAAGCCGGTTTCTACTGCCATAATTTTATCTAGTGTGTCGTAACCGTCCATTACATTGCCAAACACGGCAAAGCCCCAGTCTCTACCTGGGTTTAAATGATCGTTATCATCCATATTAAAAAAGAACTGGCGAGTTCCTGAATGCGGTTCACGGTCTTGATACGCCATAGCGATGCTGTACATATCATTTTTTAAACCGTTGCCACTCTCGTTAAATATAGGGTCGTTTTCGTGTAAGCCATCAAGGTCTTTATCGTAGCCACCGCCTTGTATTACAAAGTCACGGTCGTTTTCAACATCACGTTCTACACGGTGGAATATACTGCCTTGGTAACTTTTATCCATTACGTAGGTTAAAAAGTTATTTACCGTAATAGGGGCTTTTGAGCGGTCTAGCTCAACCACAATGCTACCCAATGACGTGACTATTTCTACACGCGGAAAAATATTGTCTTTTTGAACAAAACGGCCTTCTTGCGCGGCAAAGGTGCTTACACTAAATAGTAGGCTTAAGCAGATTAAAAATCGTTTCATTGTTAACCTTCTAAAAATTCAATTAATTCTGGGTCCGATACAATGCGGGTTATAATTTGTTCCGTCAACTTATTGAGTTGACCTTCAATTTTGGCGCGATCGTGGCTCAGCGGCCCTTCTAAATTAGCACTGCCACGATACACTTTACTAAAATTGCTGGTAGAGCGAATGACCCGTACGCCTAGCTCAATGTGCGCTTCGCTGGTATGGCTCATGAGCTTTTCAGTCACCTTTGCTTGTAGGGCATGAATGTCTAGTTCAAAGCGGGTTGTTGCTAGGTTTGAAATACTTGCCCCGTTACGATTTAGCGCGCTATCTAATACGCTTTTAACAGAGGTTACAATATCTTGGCTGGCAAAGGTTTTGGTTTTGTCCGACTCAACAAGCTTAAGGGTGGCGCTATCACCACGTAAATCAATAACGCTGGTACTTAAACTGGCTGAAATAACGCTAATTTGGCCACTTTTATAAACCGGGTTTAGTATCACTTGGTTTGGCTGGTTACTGCATGCGCTAAACACCAGCATGGAGCAACAGGCTAAAATAAATTTAGTTAATTTCATTTTATAGCATCCCACTATTTTTAGTTGCGCTGAGCACTACAAACTTTTTGTTTGAACCTAATAGCTTACAGTTACCAAACATACGATTTAATTTATCGTGATAATCTAAATGACGATTCCCAATAATACGCAGCTCGCCACCTTCTTTTAATGTATCTTTTGCTTGTTTAAACATTTGCCACGCAATGTGGTCGGTAACGGCTTGGGCTTGGTGAAATGGAGGGTTACACAACACCATATCCACACTGTCTCTTGCAAAGCCGGTTAAACAATCGTTTTCTATAAATTTACAATCATCAAATTTATTTGCTTGGTTAAGTTCTACATTTAAACGTGCAGATTCGACCGCCATGTACGACTCATCAACAAAGGTTACCGACGCATTTGGACAGCGTGATAACGTCATTAAGCCCACTACGCCATTACCACAACCTAAGTCGATAATACTTTTTGCTTTTGAGATTTGTGGCAAGTAATTAAAAAAGAACCGTGCACCTATATCTAACGAATCGCGCGAAAACACATTGGCATGGTTCGTTATATTAAAATCAGTGCCTTCAAGCTGCCAACTTACTGGGAAGTTAGCTTCTTTATAACCGCCTTTAGCTGTACTTAATATTAAACGCGACTTTTTAACGGCCAAACTTGTTTTGGTTTCGCCAATAAATTGCTCAAACGCTTTTATAGTTGAGTTATGAATTTCCTTTGTTTTACCCGCGGCAATAACCGGTGTGCCAGGGGCAAGTACTTCACTCAACTCGCTTAATTGAAACTGTAAAAACCCGACGTTACGCGGTATTTTTATAAGTACTAAATCAACCTCTTCAGGCAGCGCAGATAAGCTATCTAACTGTGTAAATTGGGCTGTTGATAGTTTATTTTCTTTTAAATTATAGGCTGCAGCTTGGTGGCTAATATAAGAATCGTTAACTGAACAAACCGTTAATTCACTAAAATAACAGGCAAGGGCACCAAACGCGTCGTTTAAAATTAGTAATGAGCGACAATCAGGGTGATGTTCGTTAACATAATTGATAAGGTACTCGTCGGCCGAATCCCACGCTTGTAAACTGCGGTTTTTTTGATCCAAAGGGAAACGTTCAAGAGTAAATGTTTTATCGCCTAGCTGGGCTTGCGTCGTCATAATGGTTTGTTGATCAGTAATCTAATGTAGGTAAATTCTAACATGCAACGGCAAAACGCCAACCCCCAACAGTTACCAAACGGCTTTTCTTATCAAAGTAAGGCGCTTAGTGCGCAAAAAAGCCTCGATTTATTTTATTATTTACAAAAAAATCTTAATTGGCAGCAGCCTAATGTCACTGTGTATGGCAGAACAGGGCCCATTCCACGTTTGCAATGTTTTATGAGCGACTTAAATATTGAATATGGTTACTCACACAGTAAACAAATTGTAGAGCCTTGGGATGAGGTGCTTTTAGCAATGCGAAAACGTTTAGAGCGACATTTAAATAAGCCGCTTAATTCGTTATTAGTCAATTATTACCGTGATGGTAACGACACCATGGGCTGGCACAGTGATGATGAAATAGAACTAGGCCCTGAACCTACCATTGTATGTATATCACTTGGTGCTGAGCGCGTACTCAAATTAAAGCAAAAAGCCACGAATAAAGTCACCGACTTAAAATTACAAAGCGGTAGTTGTTTAGTGATGAGTGGGCATAGTCAGCGCGACTACCAGCACGCAATCCCCAAACAAACAACGCTTGCTCACCCACGGATCAGCTTAACGTACCGCTTTATTGAGCACATTAAACAAAAGCAATTTAGTTAGTTAAATTAACTTGTTATAGTAGCTGCACAAATCAGTGACTAAATATGGTGTTTTAATGTCAATGCAACAACAAATTCAAGACAAGCTTAGTAGCGCGATTGCCTGTAAGCATTTAAACGTAATTAACGAAAGCCATATGCATAGCGCCGGTACTGAGTCGCATTTTAAAGTAATTGTGGTAAGTGAAGAGTTTGCGGGTAAGCGATTACTACAGCGCCACCGCCAAATTAACGAAGTACTAAAAGATGAGCTAGCAAATCATATTCATGCCTTAGCGATTCATACGTACACGCCTGATGAATTTTCAGAGCAGGGTGGCGAAGCACCTGACTCTCCAAATTGTATGGGCGGCTCAAAGCTAAATTAACCACAATGTAGGTTAGCCAATATAAATAGGGGTATTTGATCAGGTTTAACTGATCAGATCAGTGTTTTTAGTATTAGCCTTTAAACTAGCGCTAATTTTTATTGTAAAAGATATAGGATGATCAATGGTCATTAAGCCTAAAATTCGTGGATTTATTTGTACTAACGCACACCCTGTAGGATGTGCAGAGCATGTTCAAGAGCAAATTAACTATGTAAAACAACAAGGCGAATTAAAAGATGCGCCTAAAAATGTACTCGTAATTGGGGCATCTACTGGTTACGGCTTAGCGTCTCGTATTACGGCGGCATTTGGCGGTGGGGCTAAAACACTGGGTATTTTCTTTGAAAAAGAAGGTACAGAGCGTAAAACAGGTTCTGCTGGTTGGTACAATACAGCAGCATTTCAAGACGTTGCAGATGAAGCTGGGCTTTGGTCAAAAAATATTAATGGCGATGCGTTTTCTAACGAAATTAAGCAAAAAGCAATCGAGACAATCAAAGCAGATTTAGGCAAAGTAGACTGTATTATTTACAGCTTAGCATCGCCTCGTCGTACCGATCCAAATACCGGTGAGGTGTATTCATCTACACTTAAACCTATTGGCAGTGCTGTAACTACAAAAAACTTAAATACGTCAAAGCGCGAAATTGACGAAGTAACAGTAGAAGCCGCAAGCCAAGATGACATCGACAACACCATTAAAGTGATGGGCGGTGAAGATTGGGAAATGTGGATTGATGCATTAAAAGAAGCAGACGTACTAGCCGATAACTTTAAAACCACGGCTTATACTTATATAGGTAAAGAGTTAACGTGGCCAATCTACGGGCACGCAACGATAGGTAAAGCAAAAGAAGATTTAGACCGAGCAACTGCTGCAATTAAAGAATCGACAAAAGATTTAAATGGTCAAGCCTATGTGTCGTCGTTAAATGCTGTTGTTACTCAGGCAAGCTCTGCTATTCCTATTATGCCGCTATATATCTCTGCTTTATTTAAAGTAATGAAAGCCGATGGCACTTATGAAGGCACTATTGAGCAAATTCATGCTTTATTTAGCGAAAACCTATACGGTGAAAACCCACGCTTTGACGAGGGCGGCCACTTATTTCAAAACTACAAAGAGCTAGAAGACGATGTACAAGCACGTGTGCAAGCTGTTTGGGATAAAGTAGACACGAGCTCAATTGATGAGCTAACCGATTATGTAGGCTACCATAACGAATTTTTACGTTTATTTGGTTTTGGCATTGACGCTGTTGACTATGAGCAAGATGTAGATGCAGTGAAGCCAATTGCAAACATGATTGACTAATCATACTTTGTAATTATAAAAAGTCGCTTATTGCGGCTTTTTTGCTTTTAGTGTTTTAGATATTTTGTGGCAGTTAGGTGCTTAGGCTACCACTTTGGTCTACCTTGATTTTTATTTAAAACACTTAACAAAACTAAATAAGTGTTTCTGTCGTATAATTTTCATAAATACACTCGCATAGTCGTACATAATGATGTTAAAATCGAAGCAATATGTGAGGAGTTTTACTGCGTTGCTTGTTTGATATTCCTAGCAAGTTGTTCTTTTGTACCTTGATATATCTTGGATAACTCAAGTGGCGACGTGGTTGATACGATTTTTCAGTTTCTTTCCGTTAATTAATGCAAGTGCGTATGATCAACATAAAAAAAGGTCTGGATTTACCCATAGAGGGCGCGCCTCAGCAAGTTATTCATGATGGTTCTGCCATCAAACGTGTAGCTGTGCTAGGTGAAGAGTTTATCGGTATGCGTCCAACCATGCATGTTCGTGTGGATGACCAAGTCAAAAAAGGCCAGGTACTTTTTGAAGACAAAAAGAACCCAGGCGTCCTATTTACTGCACCAGCTTCTGGTACAGTAAAAGAAATTAATCGTGGTGCTAAACGTGTGCTGCAATCTGTTGTTATTGAAGTAAACGGCAGTGAGCAAATCACCTTTGACTCTTTCAATGCAGATGAGCTTGCAAGCTTATCGCGTGAAAAAGCCAAAGAAGTACTTGTTCAGTCAGGTCAATGGACAGCACTTCGTGCTCGCCCATTTAGCAAAATAGCTGCATTGGATGCAAATCCTAGCTCTATATTTGTAACCGCTATCGACACAAACCCTCTTGCTGCAGATCCTGCAGTAATTATTGCCGAAAATGCAGCTGCATTTGAAGCGGGTCTTGCTGTTGTTTCGCGTTTGACCGATGGCAAAGTATTTGTATGTAAGCAAGCTGGCAGTCAAGTTCCTAGCTCGTCTATCGCTCAAGTAGAAGTACATGAGTTCGGTGGCGTGCATCCAGCAGGCTTAGTTGGTACTCATATTCATCACCTTGATGCAGTATCTGTTAATAAACAAGTTTGGCATATTGGTTACCAAGACGTTATCGCGTATGGTCACTTATTCCTTACTGGTGAAATCAACACAGACCGTGTTATTTCGCTTGCAGGTCCTCGCGTTAAAAACCCTCGTTTAGTGAAAACACAACTAGGTGCTTCATTAGATGATTTAGTGGCAGGCGAATTAGAAGACGGTGATAACCGTGTTATTTCTGGTTCTGTTTTATCTGGCGCTATTTCTTCAGGTCCTCATGCATTCTTAGGTCGCTACCACGTTCAAGTATCTGTTTTACTTGAAGGTCGCGAAAAAGAGCTGTTTGGTTGGATTGCACCAGGTAGTGATAAATTCTCTGTAACGCGTACATTCCTTTCTCACCTTGCACCGAGTCGTTTATTTAAAATGACAACGTCTACAGGTGGTTCAAAACGTGCCATGGTACCAATTGGTAGCTACGAGCGCGTAATGCCGCTAGATATTTTGCCAACCCTATTATTACGTGACTTAATTTCACGTGACTTAGACAGTGCAATTTCATTAGGCGCGCTTGAACTTGATGAAGAAGATTTAGCGTTATGTACCTTCGTTTGTCCGGGCAAATACGAGTATGGTTCTATCCTACGCGATTGCTTAACAACGATCGAGAAGGAAGGCTAAGAGATGGGTTTAAAGAAATTTTTAGAAGACATTGAGCCGCATTTTGAACCAGGTGGTAAACACGAAAAATGGTACGCCCTGTATGAAGCAGCCGCGACTATTTTTTACACGCCAGGTTATGTAAATAAAGGCGCAACTCACGTTCGCGATAATATCGACCTAAAACGCATGATGATTTTAGTGTGGATGGCGACGTTCCCAGCTATGTTTTTTGGTATGTTCAACATCGGTCATCAGGCCGCGGGTGCTTTAGCACAAGGTTTTGAACTAGCAAACTCTTGGCAGGTTGGTTTGTTCCAGTTATTCGGTGGTGAATTAACCGCTGAGTCGGGCTGGGGCGCTAAAATGTTCTACGGGGCATGTTTCTTCTTACCAATATACGCCGTTACTTTTGCAGTAGGTGGTTTTTGGGAAGTACTATTTGCTTCTGTGCGTAAGCATGAAGTTAACGAAGGTTTCTTCGTAACCTCTGTATTATTTGCACTTATTTTGCCTGCGACTATTCCTTTATGGCAAGTGGCGTTAGGTATTACGTTTGGTGTTGTTATTGCTAAAGAAATCTTTGGTGGTACAGGCCGTAACTTCTTAAACCCTGCATTAGCGGGCCGTGCGTTTTTATTCTTCGCATACCCTGCACAAATTTCAGGTGACACAGTATGGACTGCAGTAGACTCGTTCTCTGGTGCAACTATGCTAGGTCAAGCGTTTGTAGGCACTCTTGATTACAGCAACATGGAGCTATGGTGGAATGCGTTTTACGGTTTCATTCAAGGTTCTGTAGGTGAGACATCTACGCTTGCTGTGCTTATTGGTGGCTTATTCTTAATTTACGTTCGCATCGCTTCTTGGCGCATTGTACTAGGTGTATTCCTAGGTATGGTGGCAACTGCATTCTTATTAAATGCGGTTGGCTCTGAGAGCAACCCTGTATTTGCAATGCCTTGGCATTGGCATTTAGTACTGGGTGGTTTTGCGTTTGGTATGTTCTTTATGGCTACTGACCCTGTATCAGCTGCATTTACCGATAAAGGTAAGTTCGCATACGGCGCGCTTATTGGCTTTATGGTAGTTATGATCCGTGTAGTAAACCCTGCTTTCCCAGAAGGCATGATGCTAGCAATCTTATTTGCTAACTTATTTGCTCCACTGTTCGATCACTTTGTAGTGCAAGCTAATATCAAGCGGAGGTTGGCACGTAATGTCTAGTAATAACGAATCAATCGGCAAAACGTTAACGGTTGTTGTGGCACTATGTTTAGTGTGTGCAATTATTGTATCGTTTGCTTCTGTACAGCTTCGTCCTTTACAGCAAGCTAATAAAACTCAAGATATTCAACGTAATATCTTAGCAGCAGCTGATATTGAAATCGCAAACTCTGTATCTGACACATTCGATGGCAAAATCGAAGCACGTGTTGTTGATATGGACACTGGCGAATTTGTTGAAGATGCTGATCCAAACTCATTTGATTTCGAAAAATCGAAATTCGACCAACAAAGAAGTTTTGCACTTAAAGCAGAAGGGATTAAGGACATCGCTGGTATTCAGCGTATGACTAAAAACTCACCTGTTTACATCTCTAAAAAAGAAGATGGTTCTACAGATGCAATCATTTTACCTATCCAAGGTTACGGCCTTTGGGGTGTAATGTATGGTTTCTTAGCGCTTGAAAGCGATGGCGAAACAGTTAAAAACATCAACTTTTACAAGCATAGCGAAACACCAGGCCTGGGTGGCGAAATTCAAAACCCACAATGGACAGCTAAATGGCAAGGTAAAGAGTTACCTATTAACATTATGAAAAGCGGTGCTAGCAACGAACATCAAATTGATGGTTTATCAGGTGCTACATTAACTTCTAATGGTGTTGATCACACAGTTGACTTTTGGACTGGTGAAAACGGCTTTGGTCCTTTCCTTGCGAAGGTACGTGAAGGAGCGTTGAAATAATGGCTGATACTAAAGAAATGAAGTCGGTCCTATTTGGTCCGGTTTTAGCTAACAACCCAATCGCATTACAAGTACTTGGTATTTGTTCTGCTCTGGCGGTAACGTCTAGCTTAAAAAATGCCTTAATCATGTCAATTGCTTTGACATTAGTAACGGCGTTTTCTAGCTTGTTCATTTCAAGCATTCGTAACCACATACCTTCATCAGTACGTATTATCGTACAGATGACGATCATTGCTTCACTAGTAATTGTTGTAGACCAAGTGTTACAAGCATTCTCTTACGCTACGGCGAAAGAGCTTTCTGTATTCGTTGGCCTAATCATTACTAACTGTATTGTAATGGGTCGTGCTGAAGCGTACGCAATGAAGTCGCCACCACTTATGTCATTTTTAGATGGTATCGGTAATGGCTTAGGCTACTCAGTGGTATTACTTACTGTTGGTTTCATTCGTGAGCTATTTGGTAAGGGAACACTATTCGGTGTTGATATTATCCCATTAGTACAAGATGGTGGTTGGTATCAACCTATGGGTCTATTGATTTTACCACCGAGTGCATTCTTCATCATTGGTTTATTCATATGGGTACTTCGTACTTATAAGAAAGACCAAGTAGAAGCTAAAGCGTAAGGGGCAAGCAGTGGAACATTATATTAGTTTATTTGTAAAAGCGGTTTTTATTGAAAACTTAGCTTTAGCTTTCTTCCTAGGTATGTGTACTTTCTTAGCAGTATCTAAAAAAGTAACTACATCAATTGGCCTAGGTGTAGCCGTTATTGTGGTACTGGGTATTTCTGTACCAGTAAATAACTTGGTTTACCATGCCGTACTTGCACCGGGTGCATTAGAGTGGCTTGGTTACCCTGAAGCAGACCTTAGCTTTTTACGTTTCTTAACGTTCATTGGTGTTATTGCAGCACTCGTGCAAATTTTGGAAATGGCATTAGATAAGTTTTTCCCTGCACTTTACAACGCATTAGGTATCTTCTTACCACTAATCACAGTTAACTGTGCGATTTTTGGTGCGGTATCATTCATGGTTGAGCGTAACTATAACTTCGGCGAGTCTGTTGTTTATGGTGTTGGCGCTGGTGTTGGTTGGGCGCTTGCAATTACATTACTTGCAGGTATCCGTGAGAAAATGAAATATTCAGACGTGCCAGATGGCCTACGTGGTTTAGGTATTACCTTCATCACTGTTGGTTTAATGGGTCTTGGCTTTATGTCATTCTCTGGTATTTCACTGTAAAGGTAGCGAGGATAAATCATGAGTTATGAGATTTTCTTAGGCGTTGGTGTTTTCATCGCTATCGTTGTACTACTAGTTTTAGTTATCATTGGTGCTAAATCTAAGTTAGTTGCAAGCGGTGACATCATCATCGGTATTAATGGCGATCCAGACAAAGCCATTAAAACATCAGCAGGTAGCAAGCTTTTAGGCGCGCTATCTGAATCAGGTATTTTCGTATCATCTGCATGTGGTGGCGGTGGCTCTTGTGGTCAGTGTCGTGTACACATTAAAGAAGGTGGTGGCGATATCTTACCAACAGAACTTGATCACATTTCTAAAGGTGAAGCCCGTGAAGGCTGTCGTTTAGCGTGTCAGGTAAATGTTAAAAACGACATGGAAATTGAACTTGAAGAGTCAATTTTCGGTGTTAAAAAATGGGATTGTGAAGTTATCTCTAACGATAACAAAGCAACGTTCATTAAAGAGCTTAAGTTACAAATTCCAGATGGCGAATCAGTGCCTTTCCGTGCGGGTGGTTACATCCAAATCGAAGCGCCTGCTCACCATGTTAAATACGCAGATTTCGATATTCCTGAAGAGTATCGTGGCGACTGGAATCACTTTGGTTTCTTCGACCTGGAGTCAAAAGTAGACGACGAAACAATTCGTGCATACTCAATGGCTAACTACCCAGAAGAAGAAGGCATTATCATGCTTAACGTGCGTATTGCTACGCCGCCGCCAAGAAACCTAAGCCTACCATGTGGTAAAATGTCATCGTACATTTGGTCACTTAAAGCAGGCGACAAGGTAACTATTTCAGGTCCATTTGGTGAGTTCTTCGCTAAAGACACCGACGCTGAAATGGTATTCGTAGGTGGTGGTGCAGGTATGGCACCAATGCGTTCACATATCTTTGACCAACTTAAGCGTTTAAACTCTAAGCGTAAGATTAGTTTCTGGTATGGTGCGCGTTCTGAGCGTGAAATGTTCTATGTTGAAGATTTCGACGGCTTAGCAGCTGAAAACGATAACTTTGTATGGCATACCGCATTGTCTGACCCACAACCAGAAGATAACTGGGAAGGTTACACAGGCTTTATCCATAACGTACTTTATGAAAACTACTTGAAAGATCATGAAGCGCCAGAAGATTGTGAGTTCTACATGTGTGGTCCTCCAATGATGAACGCGGCTGTTATCGGCATGCTTAAAGACCTAGGTGTAGAAGACGAAAACATCTTACTAGATGACTTCGGTGGCTAACACCCATATCAAAACAGCTTAGTTTTGGTTAAAATACGGGCCTCGTCGCACTTTGTGCTACGGGGCTTTTTTTATTTTATTTTACATGGGCTAATTTAATGAACAGAGTAAGCAGTTCTCAAGGCGCTATCAGTATTTTTTTATTAACTATAATGCTATTTATCTCTGGCTGTGGGGCTGGTAAAACACCTCAGGAGGTATTTTTAGAAGGCAAAACGATGGGCACCACCTATCATATTAAATACTTTGCCGACGATAAAAGCGTCGATGCCACTAAATTACAGCAGCAAATAGATACGCAATTGAAAGCGGTTAATCAGTCTATGTCTACGTATATCCGCGATTCTGAAATTAACACATTTAATAAATTACCCGCCAACCAGGTTATGCCAATTAGTGAAGACTTTAGGGCTGTGGTGAGCGAATCGATTCGTTTAGGTAAGTCGACCAAAACGCTCGATGTTACGATGGGCCCGTTAATAGATTTATGGGGCTTTGGACCTGATAAAAAACCAACTAAGCGCCCAAGTGATGAAGCACTTGCTGCAATGATTGAAAAAATTGGTGTAGATAAACTTAATCTTACTGAGCAGGGCCTTGCTAAAACAGTTGATGGTTTAGAGCTGTCGTTTTCGGCCACAGCGAAAGGGTATGGCATTGATAAAGTAGCGCAATTACTTGAAAGCCAAAACATTAGTAACTACATGGTAGAAATAGGCGGGGAGCTGCGCATTGGCGGTGAAAAGCCAAATAACCAAGATTGGAAAATCGCGATAGAGCAGCCAGATGCGCCACCAGGCGAGCGAAAAGTTCACCGTGTATTAGCGCCCGGTACGAATGGCATTGCAACATCAGGTGACTACCGTATTTTTTATAAAATGGATGGCGAAACTTACACTCATTTAATTGACCCAGTAACAGGCATGCCAATCAAACATGACTTAGTGTCGGTAACTGTATTACATCCTAGTGCAATGACCGCAGATGGCTTAGCAACCGCATTAACGGTTATGGGAATGGACGATGCTAAAGCATACGCTGAAAAGCACGATTTACCTGTGTACTTAATGGCTAAATCAGACAAAGGCATTGTGACTTACGCGAGCACTGCATTTAAACCTTATTTGTAATATAATGGCGTTTAGCTAAAGCTTTATTCGTGCTAAACGCATATTACAACCGATTTTTTGAAATAGACTTCTCTCGCATCTATGTGGGTTTTGGGTGTATAATTTAGCGGTCGCTCAACAATGTTTGAGCATAATTTATTGCTGATCAATAGGGGCTAAGCAATGTCACTTTTTCTTCTTACATTTGGTTTATTAATTTTAATCGTGATAGCTATGGCTGTTGGTATGATCGTGCAAAGAAAATCTATGGCAAGTAGTTGCGGTGGATTAGGCTCGGTAGGTATTGATAAAGCCTGTGATTGTGACGATCCATGTGATAAGCGTAAAAAGCGTATGGCTAAAGAGCAAGCCTGGAAAGAAAACCAAATTATTTAAGCAGTAGCTTAATGACAAAAAGCGCCATATGGCGCTTTTTTTGTACCTGTATATTTAGTGCTCATATCTTCTTTTAATTAAACACAACCTTAATGTATTAGACCAAGGTCTATAGTTTAGTTTTTTTCACCTATTAGGTTTATTTTTCTCGTTTGTCAAATTGGAGCTAACACTCTAAAGTTTAACCATAGACACAGAGCAAGGCTCCAGTCATAAGTTTGAGGCATAAAGTTAGCCTCGCTTAAAAGAATCTTTATATTGTGTGTGAAGATGTTGTCAGTGTGAAAGGCAACTCAAGGTCGGTGGTGACCGGTTTTGAGTTGTTTTTATTCTCTACAATTGCCACGCAGTGTAAACCAAGAATCTTTATATTGTGTGTGAAGATGTTGTCAGTGTGAAAGGCAACTCAAGTTCGGTGGTGACTTAGCTTGAGTTGTTTTTATTCCCTACAATTGCCACGCAGTGTAAACCAAGAATCTTTATATTGTGTGTGAAGATGTTGTCAGTGTGAAAGGCAACTCAAGGTCGGTGGTGACTGGTTTTGAGTTGTTTTTATTCTCTACAATTGCCGCGCAGTGTAAACCAAGAATCTTTATATTGTGTGTGAAGATGTTGTCAGTGTGAAAGGCAACTCAAGTTCGGTGGTGACTTAGCTTGAGTTGTTTTTATTCCCTACAATTGCCACGCAGTGTAAACCA